>Ga0209573_1001029_pt1 | contig 47949 bp, 41 predicted proteins | sample TNRBio252014_DNA_FD_185870 | JGI IMG/M metagenome (GOLD analysis project Ga0209573, IMG submission 185870) | Wastewater treatment Type I Accumulibacter community from EBPR Bioreactor in Madison, WI, USA - TNR Reactor_6/25/2014_ DNA (SPAdes)... | ecosystem: Engineered > Bioreactor > EBPR >... | reverse complement strand
GTTGCGCAAGCTGCGTCTTGCCGCCAGACGAATCGACGATCGAAGTCCGTGACTGGCTGGCCGAAACGGGAAAGCCCTGCCACAGCCCGGCCAGTATGTTCGCCGAGCCAAGGGCAACCAGTTCGCGGTTCGGGTTCACTTCGTAGCCGTTCTTTTCGGCAAAGGTCTGCGCCAGAAGAATGCCGTCTGAAAATGCCAGGAAAGCAATCGCCACGGCAGCCGGGGCAAGTGCCGCGACATCGGACCACTCCGGAATCGGAATCGTCAGCTGCGGAAATCCCGAAGGCACCTCTCCGACCAGAGCGATGCCGTGGCTGCCCAGATCAAGGAAGAAGGTGGCAAGGATCGCCACTGCACAGACCGCCAGCGCGCCAGGCACGCGCGGCAGCCAGCGCGCCAGGGCAACCAGCATGGCCACCAGCAGCACCCCGAAAAAGAAAGTCGCCAGATGCGTCTGAGGCAATTTCTGGAACACCGTATACACAATCTGGAAGAATTCTTCACCCTCGGTCTTGATGCCGAACATCTTGCCGAGCTGCGTGGCGATGAGCACCAGCGAAGCACCGTTCAAGTAGCCGATCAGGACTGGTCGGGACAGCAGGTCGGCAATCACGCCCAGCTTCAAGCGCGCGGCGAGCAACAACACGATACCCGACAGGATGCTGAGCACCGCCGCCAGAACGACCATGCGTGCCGGATCTCCACCCGACAGCGGCAGGATCGCCGACCCGGCGAGCAGGCCGATCGCCGCATCCGGTCCGGCGATGACGTGCCGTGAACTGGAAAAGAGCGCGTAGCCTATCGCCGCTGCCAGCGCCGCGTACAAGCCGGTAATCGCCGGCAGGTGTACCAGCTCGGCATAGGCAATCACCGACGGGATCGAAACGATACAAGCGGAAAGCCCGGCAATTGAATCCTTGCCCAGCCAGGCCAGTCGGTAGCCTCGCAGTGTCGCGATCAGGGGCAGGCCAGATCCCAGGAAGGAGAAGAGAGTGCCAACTTTCATGTCTGAGTCCCCTGAAAGAAAGAGATGTAACGACAATATACCGCGATTCGTCCGCGTTCCGGCAAGTGTTGGCCAGGGGAAAAGCGGCATTGGCGACGCATCGCACCACAAGCAAGACTGCTGCTGGCTTGCGGGCCACGGTCGCGATGGACCGGATCAGGCACGGCAAGCCTGTCGACCCGTGAAATGACGGTGGGGGCCGAAGCCCCCACCGATAGCCATTCTGTTTATTGGACGGCTACGTCCTCAGCAGGCCTTAAGCGGCCAGTGCGAAACGCTCATCATTGGCGTTTGTGGTTTTGCGCGGATTACGTCCGTCGCCTCTCGGGCCGCCTGCTCGCCATCTGTCACCCTGTCGAAACCGGTGCACCCCCGCAGTGGTGGAGGTGGCGGGAATCGAACCCGCGTCCAGAACGCTTCCGGTTTGCCGGAATTACGACCATGGAAGGCATTATGGGTGCAGCGCCGCGGGAATACAAGGTCGCAAGGTCGCAAGGTCGAAAATCCGCCAGCTCTCGACAGGGCCACGACAGCGGCGTCGCGGCCGATCGATCGAGCCGACTAGACCTGCATGTTCATGACGTCCTGGTAGGCGGAGACGAGTTTATTGCGCACCTGGATCATTTCCTGGAACGAAAGGCTGGCCGTTTGCAGCGCGATCATTACTTCGTGCAGGTTCTCGGTGCTGTTGCCGGCGGCAAAATTTGCCGCCATGGCTTCCGCCTGTTGCTGCGTCTGACTGACCTGGGCGATCGAATTCTGCAACACCTGCGCGAAGTCGGCCCCTGCTGCAGGGCTCTGCGCCTCGGCAACACGACCAGCCGCGGTCGCAGACGTTGCCTGCAATACACTCAACATTTGCTCGATACCCCTGCTGTCCATTCTCTTCTCCAAGTACTGCCTGATTTAGTGCAGCAAGACTCATGCCTGATTTTCACTCGGTTTGATCAGAGGATCAAGTCTTCAGAAAACCGTCGAGGCGATACTGTCGCAACTTGTGGCGCAGGGTCCGCTCCGACATCCCGAGGCGCTGCCCGGCGAGAGTTCGCGAGCCGTCGACCGACGCCAAAGTTGCCAGTATATGCTCGCGCTCTACTTCGCTCATTTTGTTGGCTTTCCGAGGTGCTGCTGGAGACGCGGCGACGGTCGTTGTCGGCGTGACCATTTCCGGCCGCGGCGCGGCGCGCGGAGCCAGCGGTGCCGCAGCCGCCAGATGCAGGGAATCGATTTCGACCCTGTCGCCGGGAGCCAGAATGACCGCCCGCTGCATGACGTTCTCCAACTCACGAACGTTGCCCGGCCAGGCGTGCTGACACAGCGCCGCTTCGGCAGCAGCAGACAGGCGCAGACCCGGACGACCGGCACGAAGACCGTGTTCGGCAAGAAAATGGCGCGCCAGCGGCGCGATGTCGTCGCTGCGCTGTCGCAGCGCCGGGATCAGCAGCGGAAAGACGTTCAAGCGATAGAACAGGTCTTCACGAAAATGGCCGGTCGCCACAGCATCGGCCATATCGCGATTGGAGGTGGCGATGACCCGAATATCGAGGACTACCGGCTGCTTGCCGCCGACCCGCTCCACTTCGCGCTCCTGCAAGACACGCAACAGCTTGGCTTGCAGGCCAAGCGGCATTTCGGTGATCTCGTCGAGCAGCAGACTGCCGTGCTGCGCCTGCTCGAACTTGCCGGCCTGCGCGTGCTGTGCGCCGCTGAAGGCGCCTTTCTCGTAACCGAAAAGAGTGGCCTCGAGCAGACTGTCGGGAATCGCCGCGCAGTTGATGGCCACGAACGGACCTTTGCTGCGCGCCGAGTGCCGGTGAATGAAGCGCGCCACCACCTCCTTGCCAACGCCGCTTTCGCCGGTCAGCAGGACCGTGCTGTCACTCTGCGCGACCCGCCCGGCAAGCGCGAAGAGGCTGACGCTCACCGCATCGATGGCGATTGCTCGCTCATCAGCGTGAGCTTCGGGTAGACGATAGCGCTGCACGTGGTCAAGCAGGGCCTTCGGCTCGAACGGTTTCAGCAGGAAGTCGCAAGCACCCGCGCGCATGGCTTCGACGGCGCGATCCACGTCGGCGAACGCGGTCATCAGCACGACCGGCAGATAGGGATGGCGATAGCGTATTTCCTTTAGCAGGGTGATGCCGTCGATCGGCCGCATGCGCACATCGCTGACCACCAGCGAAACCGTCCGCTCGGCGAGCAGCTGCAGCGCCTCGTCACCACCGCCCGCGGAGACGACCGCCAGGCCGGCAAGTTCGAGGGTGTCGCACACCGCTTCGCGCAGGGCAGCGTCGTCTTCGACCACCAAAATCGGCAAAGCCGGCGTCATGGGCTTGCCTGATCCTTACGAAGCTTGCTCGATCGCCAATGCGACCGGCAGCATGATTACGAATTCCGAGCCTTCGCCCGGCACCGAGTGTACCGTCATCGCCCCGCCATGGGCACGCACGACCCCCAGCGCGATGGCCAGACCAAGCCCGGTCCCCTGCCCGCTGGTCGTGAAGAAGGGCTCGAAGACGCGTGCCTGGATTTCGGGCGCGATCCCGGCACCCGTATCGCGCACGGCAATGCGCAGCTGGCCAGCGACCAGATCGGCGCCAAGCGTGACTTCGGCGCGGTCCGTCGCGGCTGTGCTCACTTCGCCCGCCGTGAGGCAGGCCTGCAGGGCATTCTCGAGCAGATTCACCAGCGCGCCGACCAAGGCTTTGCGGCTACCGGTGACGACCGTCTCGGCGCTGCCGCCAACGATCCGGAAAGCGATTCCCTTCTCCACGAACAGGGGTTCGACGGTCTGCGCGGCTTCGGCGAGCAGTTGCCGGGCCGGCGTCGAATCGCGGCCGATGCTCTCGCCGCGGGCAAAGAGCAGCACTTCCTGGATCAGGCGCTCGAGACGTTTCAGCTGCGCGCTCGTCTTGTCGGCGAAACGCAGGCGCGCAGTCTCGGCAAGTCCCGGCTGCGCCAGGTTGGCACTGTAGAGCAAGGCGGTCGCCAGCGGGGTGCGCAGCTGATGTGCCAGCGAAGCGGCCATCTCACCCATGGCCACCAGGCGCTGGTTACGTTCCAGTTCCGCCTTCAGGGTGTGCGCTGCGGTCACGTCGTGAATCAGGAGAATTCTCCCGCCGGCCGAATCAAGTGGGCTCTCGGCAATCGCCAGGCGACGCGCGCCAAGCTGCCACTCGTCCGGCGCCTCGGTCGCGACCAGCCTGGCCTGTGCCAGCGCTGGCCAGGATTCGCCGATCATCGCCTGCGCGAACATCTCGCTAGCCGCCGGGTTGGCCTCGCTGACACGAGCCGCGCTGTCGAGCACCACGACGCCAGCCGGCAAGGCCTTGAGCAACAGCGACAGGCGCTCGGAAAGCGCTTCCGTCTCTTCGTATTGCCGGCGCAGCTCGCCGTTGGCAACCGCCAGTTCAGCGGTCAAGGATTCGACACGGCCCTGCAATCCCTGGTAAGACTGCGTCAGCGCCAGCGAAACCTGGTTGAAAGCGTCGAAGGCGCGTTGCAGTTCCTGCGCCTTGATTTCATGGCCCGGCGCTTGTACGACTTGCTTCATCCGATGGGAAGTCCCTTGCATTTAACAGCTACAATAGCAGAGTAATTGTCATCATTTTTTGCTTTTCGCCTGCGGCAACGCAGGCTTTTACTGTATCAGGCGCATGGCCGCAGCCGGAACCGAAACCACCGAGATAGCAGGCGCGGGCAAACCGCTGGATCGCGCTCGCGAGGCCTTGGCGCGTTTGACCGACAAGCAGAAAGTGGTGCTGATGGTCTCCATCGCCGCGGTTTTCGCCCTGCTCGTCGTCGCCAGCACCTGGCTCAGGCAAAACGAGTTCAGAGTGCTGTTCTCCAACATCTCCGAGCGCGATGGCGGCGCAATCATCGCTGCGCTCGAGCAAATGAACATCCCCTACGAGTTCAGCAACACCGGCAGCGCGATCCTGGTTCCCGAGAGCCGGGTGCACGATGTCCGCCTGCGCCTCGCATCGCAAGGCCTGCCGCGCGGCGGCGCCGTCGGCTTCGAGTTGATGGAAGGCCAGAAGTTCGGCATCAGCCAGTTTGCCGAACAGGTCAATTATCAGCGCGGCCTGGAAGGTGAGCTGTCGCGAACCATCCAGTCGATCGCCGCCGTGCGGGCGGCGCGGGTGCACCTGGCGATTCCAAAGCCGAGTGTCTTCATGCGCGAGGACCAGAAGCCATCGGCGTCGGTACTGCTCAGTCTCTACCCGGGACGCGCGCTCGACCCGACCCAGGTCGCCGGTATCCAGAATCTGATCGCCGCCAGCGTCCCGCAGTTGCTGCCCGCCAGCGTCACCCTGCTCGACCAGAGCGGCGCCTTGCTGTCGAGAAAGAAAAACGCACTGCTGGAAGCCGGCCTCGACCCGACGCAGGCGAGCTATATCCATCAAGTCGAGGCGAGCATTATCAAGCGCGTCGAGGACATCCTGGCACCGATCGTCGGCCCCGACAATGCACGCGTCCAGATCGCCGCTGACATCGACTTTTCGCAGAGCGAGCAAACGGCCGAAACGCACCGACCGAACAGCACTCCTCCGGACATCAGCATTCGCAGCCAGCAAAGCAGCGAAAGCGCGAGCACCACCGCAAGCGCGCAAGGCGTTCCGGGTGCGCTCAGCAATCAACCCCCGGTACCGGCGACGGCACCGTTGACCCAGCCTGCCGTGGCAGGCGCCGGAGCCGCCGCCGCGGGCCAGCCTCCCGTCCCCGGACAGATCAATGCGGCCGGAGTGCAGGCATTGATCGGCAGCATCGGGCAACCCCTGAACACCAGCAAGAACGCAACCATCAACTACGAGGTCGACAAGACCATCCGCCACGTCAAAAACGCCGTCGGAACCATCCGGCGCCTGTCCGGCGCAGTGGTGGTCAATCAGCGTCAGCAAATCGACAAGGACGGCAAGAGCGTCAGCAAGCCCATGTCGGACGCCGAAATCAAACAGATCAGCGATCTGGTCAAGGAGGCGATGGGCTTCAACAAGGATCGCGGCGACACCATTTCAGTGGCCAACGCGCCCTTTACGGCCATCGAGAAAGAGGACCAATTGCCGCTGTGGCGAGACCCGGAAATGCTTTCGCTGGTCAAGGAACTGCTCAAGTACGGCGCGCTTGCCGGCATCGTCGCCTATCTCTTGCTCGGCGTCGTTCGCCCCTTGTTGAAGACCATCCTGCAACCGGAGGCCACGAGCGAGGGCGGCGTCGGTGGCACCATCGACCTCCTGGCTGGTGAGGACGGCGAAGAAGGCGAAGAAGGTGAAGGAGAGGAGAAGCTACCGACAGCGGCCATGCTGCTCGAACAGCAACTCGCCAGGGCACGTGCGCTGGCGCAACAGGATCCACGCGCGGTAGCGAACATCATCAGGGAATGGACCGGCGCCAATGCCAGCTGAAGACGGCATCGAGAAAAGCGCCATTCTGCTGATCGCGCTTGGCGAAGACTACGCGGCTGAGGTACTCAAGCATCTGGGACCAAAGGATGTGCAGAAGCTGGGGCACGCCATGGCTGCACTGAAGTCGGTACCACGCACGCGTGTCGCCGAAGTGCTCGCCGAGTTCCAGACCACCGCCGAAGAGTCAGCCGCCGTGAATTTCGATACCGATTCCTATGTGCGCTCGGTACTCACCAAGGCCCTGGGCGACGACAAGGCGTCCAACCTGATCTCCCGGATCCTGCAGCCAGGCGACACCAATGGCATCGAAGGCTTGAAGTGGATGGATGCGGCAACCGTCGCCGACCTGATCAAGAACGAACATCCCCAGATCATCGCCACGATTCTCGTCCACCTCGCCCATGACCACGCCAGCGACATCCTGAACCAGCTTTCCGAGCGCCTGCGCAACGACGTGATCTTGCGTATCGCGACTCTCGAAGGCATTCAGCCCGAAGCCTTGAAAGAGTTGAACGACGTCATGCTGCGCCTGCTTTCGGGTTCCGCGAGTGTCAAGCAATCGGCCATGGGCGGCGTACGGGCAGTCGCCGAGATCCTCAACTTCATGGGTGCCGCGAACGAAACTTCGGTGGTCGACTCGATCCGCGAATACGACCCTGACCTGGCGCAGAAGATCCTCGACGAGATGTTCGTCTTCGAAAACCTGATGGATCTCGACGACCGAGCGATCCAGTCGCTGCTGCGCGAAATTCAGTCCGAATCGCTGATCCTGGCCATGAAGGGAGCCACCGAAGCGCTGCGCGAAAAGATCTTCAAGAACATGTCGCAACGCGCGGCGGAAATGCTGCGCGAAGACCTCGACTCGCGCGGACCGGTACGCCTCTCCGAAGTCGAAAGCGAGCAGAAAGAGATCCTCAAGATCGTCCGCCGCCTCGCCGACGAGGGGCAGATCGTCCTTGGCGGTGCCGGCGGCGAAGAAATGGTCTGAGTAAGCACGGCCCATGAGCAACTGGATCCCCAAAGAGAAACTGACTGCCTACCAGCGCTGGGAGGTCGCTGCGTTCGACGAGCAGGCCAGCGAAGCCAAGGCGACACCTCCCGCAGCGCCGCCGCCCGAGGCGCCGCCTGCCGACGGCACGCTGCACCAGGACCCCGCCGGCGCGGACCTGCAGACGGCGGAAGCCGCGGTCGAGGCCGCGGACAGCGGCGGCACGCAAGAGCCGGCAGAACCGCCCCTGGTCCTGCCGACAGCGGCCGATATCGAGCGCATGCATCACGACGCGCACGCGGAAGGCTATGCCGCCGGCTACCAGGAAGGCAGCGCTGCCGCGCAGGCCTCGGCGGAGGCCATGGCGACCTTGATGGACAACCTGCAGCAGGCGATGAGCGGCATCGATCAGGGCGTCGCCGATCAATTGCTGACCCTGGCCATGGAGGTCGCCAATCAGGTCTTGCGGCAGAGCCTGAGCGTGCAGCCGGAGTTACTGTTGGCGGTCGTCAAAGAAGCCGTCAGCACGCTGCACCCGCATCACGGACAGCCGCTGCTGTTCGTTCACCCCGACGATGCAACGCTGGTGCGCGATCATCTGGGCGAGCAAATGCCGCACATCAACTGGCGAATCGTCGAGGACGGCACGCTGACCCGGGGGGGATGTCGAGTCGAAGTCGGTGCCAGCGAAGTCGACGCGACACTGGAAACGCGCTGGCGGCGGGTCGTTGAAGGCATCGGCATCAGCGAGGAATGGCTCGCCGGCAAGGCCCCCGAAGCAAAGGCCAACGAGCGATGAGCGAACTGGTGGACAATGCGCAGCTCGCTGCCTGGCGCCGCTTTCTGGAGGGCTGCGGACAGGCAGCCGGCCAGGTCAGTTCGCTGCTTCCCAGCGGCCACCTGACGCGCATCAATGGCCTGGTCATGGAGGCCTCGGGGCTGCGACTGCCGCTCGGCAGTTCCTGCCGGATCGTGCCGCCGGGCGGCTCGCCGATCGAAGCAGAAGTCGTCGGCTTCAACGGCGAACGCCTTTTTCTGATGCCGTCGGAAGACGTCTATGGCCTACCCCCGGGAGCCCGCGTCATGGCCCTCGAAGCGCCGAAGCAGCCACCCCGAATCGGTCAGCCACCACCGGCGCGGCGACGCTCGATTGACCGCGCAAAGTTGGTCCCGGTTGGCGAATCACTTCTCGGCCGCGTCCTCGATGGTGCTGGCCGCCCACTCGACAAGCTTGGCCCGCTGGAGGCCGGGTCGCTACGGCCGCTGCAGAGCCGACCGGTCAACCCGATGTCGAGAGCAGCAATCGAGCAGCCGCTCGATGTCGGCGTCCGTGCCATCAACGCCCTGCTCTGCGTCGGCCGTGGCCAACGCATGGGTCTGTTCGCCGGCTCCGGTGTTGGCAAGAGCGTACTGCTTGGCATGATGGCCCGCTATACCGAAGCTGACGTCATCGTCGTCGGGCTGATCGGCGAGCGCGGTCGCGAAGTCAAGGAGTTCATCGAGCAGATTCTTGGTGAGGAAGGCTTGCGCCGCTCGGTAGTCATCGCCGCGCCGGCCGACGTCAGCCCGCTGATGCGCCTGCAGGGAGCTGCCTACGCGACATGCATCGCCGAGTACTTCCGTGATCGAGGCCGGCATGTGCTGCTGATCATGGACTCACTGACGCGCTACGCCATGGCCCAACGTGAGATTGCCCTGGCCATCGGCGAGCCACCGGTCACCCGCGGCTACCCACCGTCGGTTTTCGCTCGCCTGCCACAACTGGTCGAGCGCGCCGGCAACGGCGCCGACGGCGGCGGCTCGATCACCGGCTTTTACACCGTGCTCGCGGAAGGCGACGACCAGCAGGATCCGATCGCTGATTCGGCGCGCGCGATCCTGGACGGCCACATCGTCCTGTCAAGGACGCTGGCCGACGCCGGGCACTACCCGGCAATCGATATCGAACAATCGATCTCGCGCGCGATGGTCAATCTGGTCAGCCCGGCGCACCTCGACAACGTTCGCCGTTTCAAGGGACTCTTCGCACGCTACCAACGTTCCCGCGACCTGCTCAGCGTCGGCGCCTACGCGGCAGGTTCGGATCTGCAACTCGACCAGGCCATCGCCATCTATCCGAAATTCGAAGTATTGCTGCAGCAGAATCTCGCCCAGCGCGCCGATTTCGACACCAGCATCGCGCAACTACAGGCGCTGTTTGCTGCCAACCCCTGATCCAGGCCAGGCGGCCCTGCTTCCAACCTTCGAAGCCCCAACGCGGCCATGAATTAGTCAGCCAAGCCCGCCGACTTCACCGACGTCATCGAGTTCAACGTGCCGAAACCCTTCTCCCTGCAAACGGTCCTGGACCTCATGCAGAACCGTAGCGACGAAGCGACGCAACGTCTGGCACGCCTGATTGCCTCGGAACGTGACGCGCAGAGCAAACTTCGCATGCTCGAAGAGTATCGCGACGACTACAGCGAGCGCTTTCGCAAGGCCATGCAAGGCGGGCTGCGACAGCCTGAATGGCGTAACTATCAGGAATTCCTGCAGCGTCTCGACGAAGCCATCAACCAGCAGTTGCAGGCTGTCCGCCAACAGCAATCGCAGACGGCCAGCGGCCAGGCAGAATGGCGACAGCAGCGCAAGCGGCTGCAAGCCTTTGATGCCCTCTTTGAGCGCCATCGCAGCAGCGAAGCAAAGCTCGAAGGACGTCAGGAGCAAAAGGCACAGGACGAATTGGCCGCTCGCCGGAAACACGACAAAGACGACGACGAATAGACTCGCGAACGCTGCATGGAACGATAGTTGCTTGGCTATCAGCAGCACTTGCCAAAGAGGATCGTCCATGAGCATTACAATCGTTGCCAGCTTCGCCCAGACAGCCGTCCCGGGAGCATCCGCCGCAGCTGCCGCCAGCGATCCGCTGGCGGTTGATGATTCGAGCATCGGGCTCGACTTTGCAAGCGTTCTGCTGGCTCAGCCAGTCAGCGCCACGCCGCTCCCTTCCGGAAGCGGCAGCGGAGCCGCAACTGACGACCTGGCGGCCCTTCCCGAAGCAGCACCTGCTTGCGCAGGCGGCGAGTTTCTGGCCATGCTCGGGCTGAACCAGTTGAATCAGCTGCCCCCCCTGCAGGCTGTCAATCCTGCAGGCCGCGGCGACAGCGCCGCGATCGCCGAGTTCGCTCCGCTGAGCGTCTCCTGGCCAACGTCTGTCTCGCCGCTGCTCGCCTCGGCGGCAACAGCATCGGCAAGCAGTAAGAACGCGCAAGGGTCCTACCCCGGCAGCGACGAGAAAGGGGCGTCGGCGGCATCAACGGCGTCGATGGCCTTGATCGGCGAAGGCAAAGCGGCAAAATTTGCCGTTGCCGACCTGCTCGCATCGGCCTGGGGGCAAAGCCAAATGAAGCGCCCGGAGCAACAAGCGTTGCCGGCCAGCACGCTGGCCACTCTCGCGCCAGCGAGTCAGACGCCCAATGCCAGCGCAGGCATCGTCCCGGAAACGTCCCTGGGCCTGCAGACGGCACTCCGCGATCCCTCCTGGGCCACTGATTTCGGTCAAAAACTGCTGTGGTTCGCCGCCAGCGACAAGCAGCTTGCGCAACTGACGCTCAATCCGCCGCAATTGGGGGCCATCGAAATCACCCTCAAGATCGACAAGGACAGCGCCAACGCACACTTCGTCTCGGCAAACGCCGATGTTCGCGGGGCCATCGAAGCAGCATTGCCACGCCTGCGCGAAATGTTCGCCAATGCGGGAATCGACCTCGGACAGGTCAGCGTCGGCAGCGAGTCCTTCCGCCAATCCGCCGATAGCCAAGGACAAGCGTCGGGCCCACCCCGCGCGATGGCCGATGCGGCTATACTTGCCGCTGATTCGGGCAGCGGTCTGCTGGGCCAGAGCATCGTCACACAGCGCGGCAGCACGCTGGTCGACATTTTCGCCTAGAGAAGCGACCACCCGCCCGGCGTGACGCAGGTCGCCAGCGAAGACCACCGCCAGGCGAACCAACCAGGGAGAGAGTTGCTGAATGGCCAAGGATGCAAGAGCCGAAGCTGACGGTGCGGGTGCCGCGCCAGTGAAAAGCAAGAAGAAGCTGCTGATCATCATCATTACCATGCTGGTACTGGTGCTCGGCCTCGGCGGGGTCGGCGCCTACTTCCTCTTGAAGCCGGCGGCGGAGTACGACGAGGAGTACGCCGATGCCCCGCGGGAAAGGGCCAGGCCGTCCAAGAGGAAGAAAGCAGACCACAACGCAGCGCCGGTCTATGTCGCCCTTGAAGCGTTCACGGTCAATCTCGTACCGGAAAGCGGCGACCAGTATCTGCAGTTGATTCTTTCGGTCGAGGTCGAGGATGCGCAGGTCGACGAACAACTCAAACAGTACATGCCAAAGCTGCGCAACGACCTGACTCTGCTGCTGTCGAGCAAGAAGGCCTCGGACTTGATCAGCAGCGAAGGCAAGACTCGGCTCGCCGCCGAAATCAAGGAGAAGATGAACGACATCCTTGATCCGGCCGGCAAGGGGAAAAAGCATGACTGGCCAGTCAAGGAAGTGCTGTTCACTTCATTCATCATCCAGTGAACGGCAATGAGCGCGGATTTCCTCTCTCAGGATGAAGTCGACGCCCTTCTCAGGGGAGTCAGCGGCGAAGCCGACGAACCGGAGGAGGCAGACGACCTGGGCAGCGGTCCGCGCCCTTACAACCTCGGAACGCAGGAAAGAATCGTTCGCGGCCGGATGCCGACGCTCGAACTGGTCAATGAACGCTTTGCCCGTTACCTGCGCATCGGGCTCTTCAACTACATGCATCGCAGCGCCGAAATATCGGCGGGCTCGATACGAGTGCAGAAATACAGCGAGTTCACCCGCAATCTGGTGGTCCCGACCAACCTCAACCTGGTCGCTGCCAAGTCCTTGCGCGGCACGGCATTGTTCGTTTTCGACCCGAGCCTCGTCTTTCTGGTGGTTGACAACATGTTCGGCGGCGATGGCCGCTTTCATACGCGCGTTGAAGGCCGTGATTTCACAGCCACTGAACAACGCATCATCCAGGGCCTGTTGGCGGTCGTATTTACCGAGTATTCCCGCTCCTGGAAGCCGGTCTACGACATGCAGTTTCAATACATTCGCTCGGAAATGAATTCGCAGTTCGCGAATATTGCCACTCCCGCGGAGGTCGTCATCTCGACCAGCTTTTCGCTGGAGTTCGGTGGCTCGAGTGCAGACATGCACATCTGCTTTCCCTACTCGATGCTCGAACCGATTCGCGATCTGCTTTACAGCACCATGCAGAGCGACCAGCTGTCAACCGATCGACGCTGGATCGTCATGTTGCGCAAGCAATTGAAGAATGCCGAGGTGGAGATCACTGCCAAGCTGGCCACGACAAGCGTCGCCCTGCGCCAGATTCTGGAGATGAAAGTCGGCGATGTCATTCCCATCGACATTCCCGACAAGATCATCGCCCTGGTCGACGATGTGCCGGTAATGGAGTGCCGCTACGGGCAGCAGGATGGCCAATACGCGCTCAAGGTCGAACGTTTCATGGCCGCCGATCACGAGGAGGCCCCTGCCGGAGAAAGCAATGGATAAGGAAGAAACAGACGAGTTCGACTTTCTAGGCACGGACGCAGGCACTGCCGACGACAGCGGCAGCGACGACGACTGGGCCGCAGCAATGGCCGAACAAGCGCAGGCGGATGCCACGCCGGCGGCTGGCGCGCAGGCGGCCAACATTTTTCCGAGTTTCGATGAACCCGGGAACAAAGCCTCGCTGATGAACGAACTGGACATGATTCTGGACATCCCGGTCCAGATCGCGGTCGAACTCGGGCGTACCAAAATCACCATCAAGAACCTGCTGCAGCTGGCGCACGGCTCGGTCGTCGAACTCGACGCCATGGCCGGCGAACCGATGAGCGTTTTCGTCAATGGCACGCTGATCGCACAGGGCGAGGTGGTGGTGGTCAATGACAAGTTCGGGATTCGGCTGACAGATATCGTGACGCCTTCCGAACGGGCTCGCCATATCGGGCGCTGACGGTCTCGACGCCACCAACGCCCTTCACTGCCGGACAGGCAGCTCGGAACCAAGGCGATTGCCGGAAAAGAAGCTACCAGATTGCGCCGGTTTGAGCCCCATTCAATACTCGCATTCGTTCTATGGGTAAGCTAGAATCGCGCATGCCCCTCATCGAACTCAGCCTGCTCCTTCTCCTGGCCATCGCCGTCGGTGGCGCGCTCGTCCATTGGACGCCGCTGCCCTTGCCGATTCTGCTGGTCGTCGTCGGCGTCGTCGCCTCGTTCCTGCCCGGGCTCGGCAGCGTCGAGGTCGACCCGGAGCTGTTCCTGCTCCTGTTCATCCCGCCGATTCTCTTTGCCGACGCCTGGGTTCTGCCGCGTCGCGACTTCGTTCATACGCTCAAGCCGGTGCTGCTGCTGGCGCTCGGCCTGGTCGTTCTGACCGTCGTCGTGGTCGGCTACGTGATGCATTGGCTGATCCCGGCAATGCCCCTGGCAGTGGCCTTCACGCTCGGGGCGATCGTGTCACCCACCGACGCGGTGGCGACCGTGGCCACCACCCAGTTACTGCCCTTGCCGGCGCGAATCGTGCATATCGTGAACGCCGAAAGCCTGCTCAACGACGCCTCTGGACTGGTGGCCTTCAAACTCGCCGTCGCCGCGGCAGCGACCGGGCTGTTCTCGTCGACAGCCGTGGCCGGCAACTTCGTGCACCTGGCCGGCGGCGGCATCATCATCGGCATCGCCGTCGAGTGGGTCGGGCGCGAATTGCGGCAGCGCCTGATTCGTCTGCATGCTGGCGACCCGGTGTTGCAGACCTTGCTGACGGTGTTGATTCCCTACGGAGCCTACCTCGCCGCCGAGGCGCTACACGTGTCCGGAATCCTGGCCGTGGTGGCTGCCGGGCTGTGGGCCAGCGGCCAGGAAGTGAAAGGGCTGACCGCCGATGCACGCCAGCACGCCCGCGAGGTCTGGCGAATGCTTTCGTATGTCCTGAATGGCACGGTTTTCGTGCTCCTCGGCCTGCAGTTGCGCCGCATGCTGAGCGGCGTCGAGGAATTCGCAGCACTCGATCTGATGCTCTATGCCCTGCTTCTGTGGGTGCTGTTGATGGTGCTGCGCATCGCCTGGGTATGGGCATCGGCCCACCTACGCTTTCGTCTGCGCTGGGGATGGACCGGCGGCGAGGCGGGTCCCGACCCGAAACGCTTGCTGCTGATCAGCTGGGCTGCTGTCCGCGGCTCGATCACTCTGGCGACCGCACTATCGATTCCAACCGTGGTTGCCGCCGGAACGCCTTTCCCGGAGCGCGACCTGGTGGTCTTTCTCGCCGCGGCAACCATTATCCTGACCCTGGCGTTCAACGGCGTACCCTTGCCCTGGCTGATCCGCAAGCTCGCCCTGGACAGCGACGCAGACAACCCCAATGAGGAACGCAAGGCACGCGCCGAAATCGCGCGCGCGGCGCTCGCCGCCGTCGGTGAGGTCGCCAGCGACCTCACCGACGCCGAGGATATTGCATTCGTCGAGCAGTTGCTCGGCCGCTACCGGGGCAAGCTCGAACTGCACGAAGGCGATCCCGGGCACGCCTCGCTGCGGGCAACGCATATCGGTCTGCGCCGGCGACTGCGCCTGGCGGCGATCGCTGCCGAACGGCAGCGCCTGCGTGAGTTGCGCGCGGCCAACGTGATCAACGACGAAACCCAGCGCGTCATCGAAGAGGAACTGGACGAGCGCGAACTGGTGTCCATGATCAGCATCGACCGCGGTTAATGTGAAAGTCGCGCAAGCGACTCACGAAACTCCCTTCTCCCCTCGCGGGAGAAGGGTCAGGGGAAGAGGGAAACGGTCATGACTTTCATGACTTGGGGTGTCTCCACGTGTCATGACCGTTAATGTGAAAGTCGCGCAAGCGACTCACGAAACTCCCTTCTCCCCTCGCGGAAGAAGGGCCGGAAAAGAGGGGGACGGTGATGACCGCTAGCCGTGGCCAGCCTGGCAGCCCCCGGGGACACCTCGGAACAGCCCTCAGACCGCGAACTGCAGCGCCGCCAGGCGCGCGTAGAGGCCGCCGCGCTCGACCAGTTCCAGGTGCGTGCCGGCGTCGATCAGCTGTCCGTGATCGAGGACGATGATGCGGTCGGCGCGCTGCACGGTCGCCAGGCGGTGGGCGATGACGATCGTCGTGCGCCCGCTCATTGCCGTTTCCAGCGCCGCCTGCACGACGCGCTCGCTTTCCGCGTCGAGGCTGCTCGTCGCTTCGTCGAGCAAAAGCAGCGGCGCGTTCTTGAGGATCGCCCGGGCGATGGCGATCCGTTGCCGCTGTCCGCCCGACAGGCGAACGCCGCGCTCACCGACGACAGTCGCGTAGCCCTCGGGCAGTCGTTGCACGAATTCGTCGACGAAAGCAGCAGCCGCGGCGGCCCGGGTTTCCCCGTCGCTGGCCTCGGGTCGACCGTAGCGGATGTTGTCGGCGATGCTGCCCGAGAAAATGACCGCTTCCTGCGGCACCACCGCGATGCGTCGCCGCAGTTCGGCCAGGCGCGGGCGGCGCAGGTCAATGCCGTCGATGCGAATGACGCCCTCGCTGACATCGTAAAAGCGCTGCAGCAACTGGAAAACCGTGGTCTTGCCGGCGCCCGAGGGACCGACCAGGGCCACCGTCTGGCCAGCCGCAATCGTCAGATCGAGTCCCTGCAGCACGGGCTGCGCCGGTCGTGAGGGATAGGCGAAGCGCAGCTCCTCGAAAGTGACGCACAGACCGCCAGCTGGCGCGGGCAAGGCGAGCGGTAGCGCCGGTTCGGCAATCGGCGAGCGCAGGCTGAGCAATTCCATCAACCGCTCGGTCGCCCCCGAGGCGCGCAGCAACTCCCCCCAGACCTCGGCGAGCACCGCCACGCTGCCGGCGACGAGCATCACGTAGAGCGCCGTCTGGCTCAGCTGACCGGCACTCATCTCGCCGGCGAGTACCGCCTGCACACCGCCGTACAAGCCGTAAAGCAGCGAGCCGAAAACGCCGATGATGACGAAGGCGGTGAACGCCGAGCGCGTGCCGGTGCGCCGGATCGAAGTCGCGAAAGCCTTCTCGTTGGCGGCCGAGAAGCGCGCCGCTTCGGCGTCCTCCTGGGTATAGCTCTGGACAATGGAAATGGCGTTGAGAATCTCCCCGGCAATGCCGCTGGTGTCGGCAATGCGGTCCTGACTGGCGCGCGACAGCTTGCGCACGCGTCGGCTGATGAGCACCGCTGGCAGCACGAACAGAACAATGATGCCGGCGACGGTAAGCATCAGCCGCGGCGTCGTGCTGACCAGCATCGTCAAGCCGCCGGCGAAGAGCACGATATTGCGCAGCCCCATGCTGATACTCGAACCGACGGCACTGTGGATCACCGTGGTGTCGGTGGTCAGGCGCGACAGCACTTCGCCCGATTTCAGCGTTTCGAAGAATTGCGGGCTCTGCCGCAGCACGTGCGCATAGACCGCCTGGCGCAGGTCGGTGGTTACCCGCTCACCGATCCAGCTGACCATGTAGTAGCGTCCGGCGGTGGCGAGGCCAAGCCCCACGGCCACCGCGAACAACCACAGAAAGTGTTCGCGAATGGCCAGCAGGCGTTCGCCAAGCTCGCTGCCGGACGGCAGCGCCAGGCCGCCGTCGACCAGCAATTTCACGGCAAAAGGCAAGCTCAGCGTCGCCGCGGCAGCCAGCAGCAAAAGCAGCAAGGCGAGAGCGATCTGCCGGCCGTAGGGCACCACAAAGGGCAGTAGAGCGCGCAACGGCCGCAGTCTGAGCGCTGCTGCGCGCTGCTGCGTGGCGCCGCCGGTCGCAGCGAGAGCGACCGCCGGCTGCTCGTGGGAAGCCTCCGGTTTCAGCCGAGTAGCCCGCGCAGAACTCCCCAGGCGCCGCCCAGCCCGAGCGCCGCGAAACAGAGCATCGACAGCCCGAAGCCCGCGCCGCGCGTCTTCGGATCGCGGGCGTAGGCCAGCGCATACCACACCCGGGCCAGCAGCCAGCCGCCACCGAGCAGCGTTGCCCAAAACGACGACAGGTTCAACGCGAAGACCCACAGCACCGGCAGGAAGGCGACGGTGTTCTCCAGGGTGTTCATCTGAATGCGATAGGCGATCTCGAACTGCGGGTGGCCACTGGTCGCGGGCGCCTTGATAGCGAACTTCATCCGGCAACGACCCACGTAGGCAGAGCAGGCGAAGAGCAGCAAGGAGCTGGCGAGAGTAAGCAGGCTGGGGCCGGGGTAGGCAGTCATGATTTCGATCCGTCGGCAGTCAGGGAAAGAGGAATTCAAGGCGGCGCACACTATAACCCGTGAGCATCGTTTCCGGGCCACGCGCGCTGGCGCAAGCCGCTCGCCGGCATCGGCAGCCTGATTCTGCGAGCAAGGCTCGCCGCTTTCGCGTAGACTGCGGCAGGTGCGCGGGCCAGAAAATACCAGCAGCCCATCTTGGCCGGCCATCGCCGCACCGCATGTTCCCCCGTCTGGTCGAGCTTTCTGGCGAAATTCGGTCGCTCCCGGATGCGTTTATCACTGACCTCTTGTTTACTCCGACGACAGCACGCCCATTGCCCCCATGCGCATGAACAGTAAGCCTCTCCTTCGCCATGCCCTGACAACACTGCTCCTTGTATTGAGCTTTGCCGAACTACGCGCAGCAGAGGAAGGGGCCGAGAACGATTGGCAGATCGACAATGCGACGCTTACCGTCGTTCCTTCTTTTCAACAACTGGCCGACGGACGCTGGCGGGAACGAAGGCCGCGCAGCGGCAAGACTTTCCTCGAAGTGCGCGGCACTCTCAAGGTGGCGGGTGACGGCTCCTTCGGACCACACCGGCTGGCGACTGCCGGCCTGCTGGCGGGCGCGGGCGAGGTGCCGATCGCCGCCGAGCTGCTGGCGGTCGGCGCCAATGTTGGAACTTGCCGCTACCTGCGGGCGCCGATCGGGGCGGGCAACGAATTTAGCGCCAAGCTTGACGACGACAGGGAAATCGCCATTCTGCGTGAGAACAGCGATAACGGCCCCTTGTTTCTCAGAATGCGCGCGCGCAGTGTCGAGCTATGCATGGTTTTCGAGCTGCCGGAGGCGCCGCCGCCATCCTTACGCTGGAGCTTCGCGCAACGAACGATGCCGCTCTCGGTCAGCGCCGCGACAACGAGCAATGCAGCGACCCAGAACACAACGGCAGCAAGCAACAGCGGCCTGAAGGCTTCCAGCGCAGCGGCCGCAGCTTCCTTTTCCGTGCCGCCAGCATGGCGACGGGCAATCTCCTCGCCGTTACTGTGGTCGGCGCTGGCCCTGGCCGCACTGGCTCTGCTCGGCAGCGTAGCCTTACAACGGTGGTGGCGCCGACGGCGCCTGGCAATCGCTGCCCGCAGCGATTGCCACTCGGAGTCCTCTTCGGCACTGGACATCGCGCATGTCAGCGCCATACACCAGCCAAAAAGCTTTGCCAGCGTCGAACCCGAAGGGGGCGCAGGCCAACTGCAGTTCCAGAGCGCCATGGCCGCGCTCAGGCTCGGCGACTGGGAGCAAGCGAACGTACTTTTTGGCGAAGCCATCGCGGTAGGACTGACACCCACCTTCGAAGCGGGCGCGTGGAGTCTGCGCGGCGAGGCGATGCTCAATGACCACGACCTCGTTGGCGCAACGAATTGCTACCTGCGCGCACTGAGCTGTCCCGGGGTGACTGCCGAGGCGGCCCTGCCCGCGGCCAGCCAGCTGGCGGCGATCTACCGCCAGCTCCGCCTGCGGCGGGACGCGCAGAAGATGGAAGCTCTGCGAGCGCTGATCAACCCCTTCGCAGATGAACTCGGTCCGCAACAACTAGCCTTGATCGCCCGCCTGGCCAAAGAGCTCAAACACAAGAGGCGCACCCGGATGCTCGCTCGTCTCATTCCCTGAGCAAAGCGCGTGGCCGGTGTTTATGGGTAAAATGAGCCATTGCCATTACCAAGCCATCATTCAGGGGGGTTCGTGTTCGATCAGCCGCGTAGCCCGCTGCGTCTCCTCCTGCTCGTCGGCACGCTGCTCTTCGGCAGCAGCGGTTGTGATTTGATCAAGGAGAAACTTGGCCTCGAAGAACCCGTCGCCAAGGCCGCCCGACTCACCGCCGAGGGGCAGGCGGTTGGCGGTGGCTGTCGTCAATCGGGGCGTGCCATCGAGGATTGCTACTCGATTTATTCCTGGTTGCCGAAGGCCGCCATCTACGAGGGCTGGCGTGACATGGACAGCTACATGCGCGAGAACAAGCTCGCCACGGTCGAGCCGCAACTACCGCCGCCACAGCCTCCAGGCGCGAGGAAGAAGAGAAGGCCGCCGCCAACTGACGAAGCCGGCGACACGGCGACAGCCGCAGAACGCGACAGGGCGGACGCCGAACCCATGGCCGCGAAGCCGGCGGGCAGCACGCATTAATGTGAAAGTCGCGTATGCGACTCACGAACCTCCCTTCTCCCCCTGCGGGAGAAGGGTCGGGGAAGAGGGGAAAACGGTCATGACTTTCATGATCTGGGGTGTCTCGATTGTCATGACCGTTAATGTGAAAGTCGCGCAAGCGACTCACCAACCTCCCTTCTCCCCTCGCGGGAGAAGGGTCGGGGAAGAGGGAAAACGGTCATGACTTTCATGATCTGGGGTGTCTCGATTGTCATGACCGTTGATGTGAAAGTCACGCAAGCGACTCACCAACCTCCCTTCTCCCCTCGCGGGAGAAGGGTCGGGGAAGAGGGAAAACGGTCATGACTTTCATGATCTGGGGTGTCTCGATTGTCATGACCGTTAGTCCGCTCAGCCGCTGGCCCTTGAGCCCTTGCTGCCGGCAGCAGACCTCCGCCATCCTCGTCTATAATCCCGTGATCAGGCTCGCGCCATCTACGGTCGCCGCGCGCTGGATACGATGCACGCAATCGCGACCGCCCACGGATAGCAACATCAACCGGCCAGCCAGCAACAGATGCCAGATCATCAGCCGCCGTCAACGCCGGCAAACGACTATCGTGCACAGGTTCTTCTCGCCAGCAGAAACCTTTTTCAGCAGCGACTCAGGAAAATGGTCAGCGCAGCGGGCGGCAACATCGCGGGATGTCTCGACGGGTTCAGCTACGCAGTCGCCAACGCCCACGACGTACTGGTAGCAGCCGAGCCGCTTGACGGCTTCGACCAGGCGGCGAGCCTGACCGCCTCGCGGCTGACGCTGATGGGCGACGACGATCTCGAAGTGGGCATTCGGCTACATGAAATCACCACCCACCTGCGCGACGCGGGTGGCCGCGCACTATGGCGCAGCCGTTCGCTCTACCTGACCTTGCTACAGCGCTCGACGATGGGGCCCGATGACAATCCGGTTGGCCCGGAAGCGATTTGCGAGGGCCTCGCGGCGATCTGTGCGCAATATGATGGCGACACCGAGCAGACCTTCACCGTCCTCGACCGAGTCGAAGGTCTCCTGTGCCAGGGCTTGCCGGCACTGTATGAGGAGATCAACGACCTGCTGACAAAACTGGGCGTCGAGCCGGCGCTGGCGCACTACCCCGGGGTCACTGTCGCGGCGCCCGCCAGGACCGCAGGCGAGCAGACAAGCCGCAGCGATCAGATCACCAGCAATGCGCTGTTGCTGCTGCAAGATGTTCTGCGTCACCGCAGCGGCTTGCCGCAAGCGCCCGTTGGCGACCATTTTGCGGCGGATGGCCAGGCACCGTCGGTAAATCACGAGCTCGACGGCACGCCAACGCTGATGCTGGAGAATTTACTCGCCCGCCTGACGGCCCTTGAACTGCACTCGGCGTCGACAGCAGCCACGACGGGCGAGAATCAATCGTCAGCGCCAGCACCGCGCCCGCTGAAGTCCAGCGATCTCGATCTGCCGCTGGGCAGGAGCGAGACGCTCACGCTCGACACCATGGCTCTCATCTTCGAAGCCATTTTTGAGTCTGCAGACCTCCCCGACACGGTCAAGGGGATCATCGGCCGCCTGCAGATTCCGCTCCTCAAGCTGGCCATCCTTGACCGCTCGCTGTTTTCCAACAGCGAGCATCCGGCGCGCGTGCTGATCAATCGCATGGCCCGCGCGGCCGTCGGGCTGCCCCGCAACGCCAGCCGGGATGAGCCGGTATGCCAGCGCATCGCAGGCGCAGTGGCCACACTGCACAACAGCCAGGAAAGCAGCGGCGAAGAACTCGACAAGGCGCTCGCCGAACTCGATACACTGATCGGCGAACGTGACCAGGCGGTTCGCGAGGCAGCGGCCGGCCATATCCGTCTGGTCGTGGCGTATGAGCAGTCGATCACCGCCGAAAAGGCGGCCGAAGACTGGCTGCGCGCCAGCCTGGCGCGAACAAGCTCGCCGGAAATCGCCACCTTTCTCGAACGCTATTGGCTGCGGGTGATGGCTGCTGCTGCTCAGGCCGGGGGGACCGATGGTCCACGCTGGCAACAGGCCAGCGCCACCGGAGGAGAACTGATCTGGAGCGTGCAGCCAAAACAGACCAACGAAGAACGCAAACACCTGGCCAGTCTGGCCTCGCCACTGATCAAGCGAATCGGCAGCGGGCTTGATGAAATCGGTATTTCACGCGCCGAAAGACTGCCCTTCCTCAACCGCCTGTTTGACCTGCAGACGTCGGCGCTACGCGGCCAGACGCCGGATGGCAGCAGACCGACCGGAATGACGCGGCGCCAGAGCGGGCCGCGCAGCGACCCGACGGCCAAAAGCGCAGGGCGCATCCTCGAGAGCGAAGCGCTGCAGGTCCATTACCTCGCCATGCCCGACGAACTGGAACATGCCGCTCGCGCACGCGCCAGCAGCGGCTGGCAGGTCGGCGACTGGCTACGCTTCTCCCTGCCCGAGCAGGAGCAGGAGCCACTGTGCGGTCTCTGCTGCTGGCAAAGCCCATCGTCGCCAACGGTCGTGCTGTTCAATCCCGACTGGGGCTACGCCGTTGCCCTGCCGAACGCGCTACTCGACCAGCAGATGCGTGCCGGTCGTGCGCAGGTCATATCCGGACTGGCGACCTTCGACAGCGCCACCGAGCACGCCCTGCGTCTCCTCACCTGAGCAAGGCTGACTGAGCGCCACGCCGCCGTGCCAGCCCGCGCGTCGCTCGCCGCGCAGCAGCCGCAGCCCTTGCCCGCGGACGCACTGCAAATCAATGTATAATCTCGTTTTTTCTGCGATCGAGCGTTGACTGTCTTGACTGATCCGAAAGCTGCGCCCCTACGTTTCACCGACCTCGGCCTGGCCCCCGAGCTGCTGCGGGCCATTGCCGACCAAGGCTACACCGAGCCTACACCGATCCAGGCGCAAGCGATACCCGTCGTTCTTGCCGGACTGGACCTGATGGGCGGCGCACAGACCGGCACCGGCAAGACGGCCGCCTTCACCCTGCCGCTGCTGCAGCGCATTCTCCCGTTCGCCAGCCCGAGCCCTTCGCCGGCCCGCCATCCGGTGCGCGTGCTGATGCTGGCGCCGACGCGCGAACTGGCGATCCAGGTACACGAATCGGTCAAAACCTACAGCAAGCATGTTCCGATCAGGAGTTGCTGCGCTTACGGCGGCGTCGACATCAAGGCGCAAATCGCCGAAATTCGCTGCGGCGTCGAAGTGCTGGTCGCCACCCCTGGCCGCCTCCTCGATCTCGTCGAGCAGAAGTGCCTGCACTTCAACAGCGTCCAGGCGCTGGTCCTCGATGAAGCCGACCGCATGCTGGATATGGGTTTCATCCCCGATGTGACCCGAATCATCAACATGCTGCCGAAGCAACGCCAGAGCCTTCTCTTCTCAGCGACTTTTTCCGAAGAGATCAAGAAGCTGGCCGACAAGATGCTGAAGGCGCCAGAACTGATCGAAGTCGCCCAGCGCAACACCGTCTCCGAGACCATCACTCACCGCGTACACCCGGTCGCCAGCGAAGCCAAGCGTGCGCTGCTGGTCAAACTCCTGCGTTCGTCGGATTTCAATCAGGTCCTGGTCTTCACCCGCACCAAGCTGGAAACCAACCGTCTCGCCCGCGAACTGCAGCGCGCCGGAATTGCTGCCGATTCGATCCACGGCGACAAGAGCCAACTGGAGCGCCTGAAGGCGCTGGAAGCTTTCAAGGATGGTTCGGTACTGGTCCTGGTGGCGACCGACGTCGCCGCCCGCGGCCTCGATATCGACGAGTTGCCGCACGTCATCAACTTTGAAATACCGCGCACGCCAGAAGACTACATCCACCGCATTGGCCGCACCGGCCGCGCCGGCAAGGCGGGCACGGCGATTTCGCTGGTCTCGGCCAGTGAGGTGCCGTACCTGGTCGACATTGAAAAGCTGATCAAGATCAAGGTCGAGCAAGTGGTCATCGCCGGCTTCGAGCCGGAATACGACTACACCTACCCGCCCGGCGACAAACATCGTCATCGCCGCAGTGCGGCAGCGCCCGCGCCGGCACCAGTTTCCCCGGAGGCAGCGCGCAGCGAACGCTCCGCCGAGCGTAGTCCGCCCCGCAAAAGCGTGAGCAAGCACAGCGCTGGCCGCCGGCCGAGCCACATCGCTGCCGATGGCTTCGACTTCAGCAAACCCTACGAAAGCGCCGAACCGCACCCGGTCGCGGCAGCGGTCGACGGCGACCCCACGAAAACGTCCGGCCGCACCGAGCATCCGCACAAGCGGCGCCGTGCGGTAGCCGCCTTACTTGGCGGACTTGGCCGCGAGTGAACTCGCTGAACCGCCGCCGCCAGAAATAGCCGGCGGCGCATCGATCAACTTGAGAATCGCCAGCGAGATATTGTCGCCATCGCCGTTGCCCATTGCGCGTGCGCGGTCAATCAGCAATTCGGAGGCTTCCCGCGCCGATGATGCGCCATCAATCACCCAGGCCAGTTCCTGATCGGTGAAATAGCCCCACAGGCCATCCGAGCAGAGCAGAAAAGTATCGCCGGCCTGCAGATCCTCGGCCTCACCGAAAGCGATCTTGGGGGCCTCGACACCGCCCAGCGAAGTCAGCAGAATGTTCCGGTGCGGATGGACGAGGGCCTGCTCAGGCGTCACCCTGCCCTGCACCACCAGCTGTGCGACGTAGGAGTGATCGGTGCTGCGAAAGACCAGGCTGTCGCCGCGGAAACGGTAGAAGCGACTATCTCCGCAGTGCGCCCAGCTCATCTTTCCAGGTTGCAACAGCAGCATCACGGCCGTGCTGTGCGGGTCTTTCTCATTGATGAAACGGGACGCCTTGATCAGCATATGCGCTTCGTTGATGCTCGATTCCAGCAGCACCCGCGCTGATTCCGAACGCGCCGAAAAGCGCTCGAGGTTGTCGCGCGCCGTGTGCACCACCTGTTGCGCGGCAAGCAGGCCACCGGTATGGCCGCCCATGCCGTCGGCGACTACTGCCAGCGCGACGCCGCCACCGCGCGGATGTGGCAGAATCGCCACCCGGTCCTGCTGCTCGCGACGATCCCCCTGATGCTGGGCCACGCAGGCATCGATTGAAATTGGCATTGATATGACTTTCCGTGCCGCGACATCCCGCCGTTCCGGGCCGGGCTGCCTGCCGATGGCGAGCAAACTGGCGGCGCAAGCGTAGGTCGGCGCTGTTGTTCTAGTAGATTACCCGTCGAAGTTCGCTCGGGCGCGGCAAGTGACTGCTGTGATCGGGATGGCGCTCGATATATAGGCGATGGGCGGCCACCACCAGGGTGTGCACCTCGTCACCGCTCAGCGCCGGGAAATTCTCGCGCAGCAGACGATAAGCCAGGAGTTCAAGCGACTGCCCGGCCCAGCCCTGCTGTGGATCGAAAAACGGCTCGATCATCACGAAGGCGACCTCGAAAGCCGCCCGTAGATCGAGTTCTCGCCGCCGCTCCGGCACTGCCGCCGCTGATCGTTCAAGCCCTTCGCTCAAGTCCTTACCCTTCCGGGCCTCCCCTGCCGTCGGATTCTCGCGCCCGCAGGACGCGCCGTTGTACCTTGCCGGTAGTGGTCATCGGCAAGGCTTCGACGAATTCTATCGCTTTCGGTGTCTCGTAGGGAGCCAGATGCTGGCGCACCTGCTGCTGCAAGTGCTCGACCAGAGCCGGCGACCCGACCACTCCTGGCTGCAAGACGACAAACGCCTTGACCAGCGTGCCGCGCAGCGCGTCCGGGATACCAATGACCGCGCAATTGGCGACCGCCGGATGTTTGAGCAGGCAGTTCTCGATTTCGGCCGGACCGATGCGGTAGCCGCCGCTATTGAAGACGTCGTCGGCGCGTCCCTGGTACCACAGGTCGCCGTCTGCGTCGATTTTCGCCAGGTCGCCGGTCAGCCCCCAACCGTCGCCGACGAACTTCTCGGCCGTCGCCTGCGCATTTTGCCAATAGCCGAGCATGATCACCGGGTCCGGTTCACCGTTGCACAGGCGATGCACGGCCACTTCGCCGAGGTCGCCGGCCGGCAGAACCTTGCCTTGCGCATCGACGACGGCCACGCGGTGCCCCGGATACGCGCGCCCCATGGCGCCGGGTTTGGCCGGCCAGCGCGATGCGCAATTGCCGACGACGTAGTTCATTTCGGTCTGCCCGAACATCTCGTTGATGGTCACTCCCAGCTTTTCCTGCGCCCAGTGAAAAACCGCTTCGCCGACCGGTTCGCCAGCGCTCATGATGCTGCGCAGATCGAGATCGTACTGCGCTCGTGGCTCTGGCACGGCTTTCATCATCATCTTCAAGGCAGTTGGAAAGAGGAAACTGTTGCGAATGCCGTACTTCTCGATCAGCGCGAACGCCTTGCCGGCGTCGAAACGGCCTTTGTAGGCGAGCAAGGGCATTCCGAAGTGCCAGGTCGGCAAGAGCACATCCCACAAACCGCCGGTCCACGCCCAGTCGGCCGGCGACCAGAACATGTCGCCTGCTTGTGGGAAGAAGTCGTGCGAGCAGACGTAGCCACTGAGGTTGCCAAGCAGCGTCCGGTGCGCCATCAGCGCCCCTTTCGGCTTGCCGGTGGTGCCGCTGGTGTAGATGATCATCGCCGCATCGTCGGCGGCGGTGAGCGCCGGCGTGTAGCGTGGTGAGGCGTGTTCGAGGACTTCCGCCCACGCCTTGACGCCCTTGCCGAGCGCCTCGCCAACACCGATCACGTGCCGCAACTGCGGCAGACGGTCGCGCAGTGCCAGCAATTTAGGCAGCGAGCTGTCATCGACGATGGCCACGTGCGCAGCCGAGTCGCCAAGCCGGTATTCCAGCGCGTCCGGGCCAAACAGATGCGACAGCGGTACCGCCAGCGCGCCCATCTGATAGATGGCGACATGGGCAATCGCCGTTTCCGGGCATTGCGGCAGCAGGATCGCGACGCGGTCGCCGGCCAGCGTCCCGAGGGCGGCCAGGACATTGGCCAGACGGTTGGCCTGGCGTTGAATGTCCCAGAAAGTATGCGCCGACGTGAAGCCGCTCTCGTCCTCGTAGTACAGCGCAAAGCGACTGCGCTCGGCGGCCCAGCGCCCACAGACATCGAGCGCGATATTGAACTTCTCCGGCACCTGCCAGCGAAAATTCTCGGCAAGTGCCGCGTAGCCGCCGAGCAGACTATTTATTTCCATGGCTTCCCCGTTTCAGCAGCGCAGCAGCGACGCCCGTCTGGCGGTCTGCTTCAGGCGCCGCCGCTCAAACGCTCATCGAGCAGCTCGATCCAGTGCCGCACCGGCATCTCGCTGCCGCTCTGCAGATGGGTCTGACAGCCGATATTTGCGGTCACCATGAGCGCCGGCGAAGCGGCGCCCATGGCCGCCAGCTTGTTGTCACGGAGCTGTTTGGCAAGCACCGGCTGACTGATCGAATAGGTTCCCGCCGAGCCGCAGCACAGGTGCGGATCGGCGACCGGCGAAAGCTGATAACCGGCAGCCGTGAGCAGCGCCTCGACGACGCCGCGAATCTTTTGCGCGTGTTGCAGCGTACAGGGCGAGTGAAAAGCCACGCGCAAGCCGCTGTCGGCGCTGTCGGCCCCCGCCTGGCGCAGCAAGGCGGCCAGCGCCTCCTGCTCGGCGGCCAGCACTTCCGAAGCGTCGCGGGTCATGGCGGCGATGCGCGCGGCCTTGTCGGCGTAGAGCGGATCATCTTTCAGCAAGTGACCGTACTCCCGCACATGCTCGCCACAACCGGAAGCGGTCATTACGAAGCCCTCGACGCGGCCGCTCTCGACGTCCGGCCACCAGGCGTCGATCACCTGGCGCATGTCGTCGAGGGCCTTGGCCTGCGCGTGCAGGTGGTAGCGCAGCGCACCGCAGCAGTTGGCCGCCGGCGCCTCGATCAACTCGATGCCCAGGCGGTCGAGAACCCGTGCCGTCGCGGCATTGGTGTTCGGCGTCAGGATCGGCTGCACGCAACCGGCAAGGGCAATCATGCGCCGCCGGTGCCCGCGGCTCCGCGGCCACGGCCTGGCAGCGCCGCCCGCCGCCATCGGCACTTTTTCGGCCAGCACCGCCGGCAACAGCGGACGCAGCAACTGGCCGATGGCCACTGCCGGCTTGAAGATCCAGCGCCGCGGCAGCGCTTCGCAGAGCAGGAAACGCATCGCGCGGACCGCCAGCGGTCGCGGCACACGCTCTTCCACTACTTCACGGCCGATTTCGAGCAGGCGATGATAGCGCACGCCCGATGGGCAGGTCGTCTCGCAGGAGCGGCAACTCAGGCAGCGATCGAGGTGCAGCTGCGTCGTTTCCGTCACCGGCTGCCCTTCGAGCATCTGTTTGATCAGATAAATGCGCCCGCGCGGCCCGTCGAGTTCATCGCCGAGCAACTGGAAAGTCGGGCAGGTCGCGGTGCAGAAACCGCAGTGCACACAGCTGCGCAGAATGGCGTCGGCCTCGCGCCCGGCAGGCGTGTCCTTGATGAAATCGGCAAGATTGGTTTGCATGGTCAGCGAACTCTCATAGTCCCGGATACATCCGGCCGCGGTTGAAAACCCCTTGCGGATCGAAGGCATGCTTCAGATTGCGATGAATTCGCAACAGCGGTGGCGACAGGAGCTGGAAAACGCCCTGCGCGGCCTTCAGCGCGTCATCCGCGCGAAACAGGGTCGCATGGCCGCCGGCCTTGGCCGCCGCGACGCGGATCGCTCCTCCATCACCTGCACGCAACCAGCGTTGGGCGCCACCCCACTCGATCAGCGTCGGGCCGGGCAGCGCCTGCGGCGGCGCCACGGACGGCAGCGACAAACGCCACACGGGCGCTTCACCGGCAAAAAAGGCGTGCGTCTGCTCGCGCAGCGACTGCCAGAACTCTGCCGCCAGGCCATCGCCCAGTTCCTCGCCACCGAGATGCCGCTGCGCGGCGGCCAGCGCAGCGGCGGCCCCGGAAAGGCGCAGCGTCAGCACCCCATCCTGCCAGGCCGAAGCCGAAATCGGCAGCGGCCGGCCCCCCCACTCGTTGAGCTTGCGCAGCGCCTCGCCCTCGTCGATGGCAAAACGCAGACTCTTCTCGGCGACCGGCAGCGGCAGCACTTTGAGCGATACTTCGAGCACCAGGCCGAGCGTGCCCAGGCTGCCGGCCAGCAAACGGGAAACGTCGTAGCCGGCGACATTCTTCATGACCTGGCCGCCAAAGGAAAGCACTTCGCCAGAACCGTTCAACAGCTTGGCGCCGAGCACATAATCGCGCAGGGCACCGACGGCCTGCCGGCGCGGTCCCGAGAGGCCGGCGGCGAACATGCCGCCGACCGTCGCCGCCGGCCCGAAGTGCGGCGGCTCGAAGGGCAGCCACTGCCCTTTCTCGGCCAGCGTCGCCGCCAGTTCGCGCAGCGGCGTGCCGGTGCGCGCAGTGACCACCAGTTCGGTCGGTTCGTAGGCGACGATGCCGCGGTAGCCGCCGACCTCGAGCAGATCTGCCTTCTCCCCCTGCTCCGGGCAACCATAAAAGAGCTTGCTGCCGCCACCACGAATCGCCAGGCTGCCGCCGACCCGTGCTGCGTCGGCGATGCGAGCCATCCAGTCATCGATCAATTCTTCCATCACAGCCTCGGCGAAGTGTCGGCGCTGTCGGCGCTGCCGGCGCTGCCGGCGCGGGCCAGGGTGTACTCGCGGCAGCGGGCGAGGGTCGGAACGCCCTTGCCGGGGTTGAGCAATCCGTGCTCGTCGAAAGCCGTTTTCAGACGGTGGAAAGCGGCGATTTCGGCCAGGCTGAACTGCTCGGCCATGACGTCGACTTTTTCGATACCGACGCCGTGCTCGCCGGTGATGGTGCCGCCGAACCTCACCGACAGTTCCAGGATCTCGGCGCCGAAAGCGACCGCTCGCTCGAGTTCTCCCGGCTGATTGGCGTCGTACATGATCAGCGGATGCAGGTTGCCGTCACCGGCATGAAAGACGTTGGCACAACGCAAGGCGTACTTTTCCGACAGGCGGTTGATCGCTTCCAGCATCTCGGCGAGACGCTTGCGCGGAATCGTCCCGTCCATGCACAGGTAGTCGGGGGTCATCCTCCCCACCGCCGGAAACGCCGCCTTGCGCCCGGCCCAGAACTTCAGTCGCTCGGCTTCATCCTGCGAAACGCGAATCCCCGCAGCGCCGCTTTTTTCGAGCACTGCCGTCATGCGAGCGATTTCTTCGGCCACTTCTTCCGGCGTCCCGTCCGACTCGCAGAGCAGGATGGCTTCGGCGTCCATGTCGTAACCCGCATTGACGTAGGGCTCGACGGCGTGAATCGCTTTCTTGTCCATCATTTCCAGCCCGGCCGGGATGATGCCGGCGGCAATGATGCTGGCCACCGCATCGCCGGCCTGGCGCACATTGCCAAAAGAAGCGATCACCACCTGCGCCAGTTCGGGCTTCGGCGTCAGTTTGACGGTCACCTCGGTGATCATCGCCAGCAAGCCTTCCGAGCCGTTGATCAGCGCCAGCAGGTCATAGCCCGGCGCGTCCAGCGCCGCGTTGCCGAACTCGACGATCTCGCCCTCGATGCTCAGGCCGCGCACGCGCATGACGTTGTGCACGGTCAGGCCGTACTTCAGACAATGCACGCCACCGGCGTTCTCGGCGACGTTGCCACCGATGGTGCAGGCGATCTGCGAAGAAGGATCGGGCGCGTAGTAGAGCGCGTAGGGCGCCGCCGCTTCGGAGACTGACAGATTGCGCACTCCCGGCTGGACGACCGCGGTCCGCGACAGCGGATCGACGCTGATGATTTTCTTGAGCTTGGCCAGCGAGACGAGAACCCCGTCACGGTGCGGCGTCGCCCCTCCCGAGAGACCGGTTGCCGCACCGCGTGCCACCACCGGCACTTTCAGCTCATAACAGATTTTGAGGATCGCCTGCGCCTGCGCTTCGTCCGCCGGCAGCGCCACGATCAAGGGCAATTGCCGATAGGCGGTGAGGCCATCACAATCGTAAGGGCGCATCTCTTCTTCTTCAACCAGCAGCGCCTGCGCTGGCAACACCGCACGCAGACGCTCGACCAGGGCCAGCCGGTCAACCGTGAACCGCTGTTCGGCAACGCTACTTTCGATGCTCATCTCGAGTTCCTCGAAGGTTCCTCAAATCAGGAAATGCCTGACTGCGTGCTGACCAGATCCTCGGCCAGCCTGATACCGACGCGTCGGGCAGCACAACGCACGTGCTCATGGGCAAGGCGGCGTGCGCGCCCCGGATCGCCAGCGGCAACGGCCGCGAAAATCAAACGGTGCTCGGCCTGCGCCTCCTGCGGCAAGGCGCCGTTGCCGCCGGGCATGGTCCACGCCAGGCGACGCGACTCGGAAAAATGCCGGCCAAGGAATTCCAGCAGGCGATGCGTGTAACTGTTATGGGTGGCGGCGGCAATTGCCAGATGAAAATCGTCGTCGGCTTCGGAGCCATCGCTGCCACTGGCCAGCGCGTCGTCCATGGCCTTCAGGAAACACTCGCTGGCGGCGATGTCGGCGGGCCGACGACGGCGCGCGGCCAGCTCGGCAATCGAGCTTTCGACCATCGCCCGCAGCTCGAAGATCTCGCGCAGCTCGAGCAGTGCCGGGCCATCTCCCTGCCAGAAGCGAAAATTCAGGCTTTTCGGGACCAGGGCAACGAAAGCGCCGGCGCCCTGCCGGGTCTCGACGCGACCATCCGCCTTGAGACGTGCCACCGCTTCCCGGATCACTGCACGACTGACGCCGAAAGTCTCGGCCAGGGCTTTCTCGACCGGCAACTGCGCACCCGGTCTGATCTCGCCGCGCGCGATCTGCCCTTCCAGGGCGATCGATACTTCCTCGCTCAAGCGCGGCCGACGAACAATTCTCTTCAGCTCATTGGTAAGCATAAGAACCCGGTTGTCTGACAACTTGGCTGCAGCATACTACAAGCGGCGTGCGATGCAATGCCAGCCCTTGCCGGCAGCGCTCGCAGCTTATCAGCACGCGCCTGGTGAGCCTTGTCGAAGGCCACCGAAGCAATGCCGTTCGCCTACTCGGGGAGCAAGCCCGGTCGATCATTGTTGCTTTGCTGTTACAATCAGCCGCTCGCTGCGCCGCTGCCCGATCCGTCTGCAAACCACAGCCGGCAGCGGCCGAACGAACCGTCGAGGGAAAACAGAATGTCCGCCATCGTCCATCATGTGAATCGCGTCTTGCCCGGCCTGATGCCGCTGCTCAGGTATCGCGCCGCCGACTGGCCGCACGATATCCGCGCCGGCCTGTCGGTGGCCGCGGTGGCCATCCCGATTGCCATCGCCTATGCGCAACTGGCCGGTTTCAGCCCTTCCACCGGCTTGTACGCCTCGATCCTGCCGATGGTCGTCTACGCCTTCGCCGGCACCTCGCGGCAATTGATCATAGGTCCCGATGCCGCGACCTGCGCCATGCTGGCGGCAGTGATTGCGCCTCTGGCGGCCAGCAATAGTGGCCTCTACCTCTCCTACAGCATCGTGCTGACGCTGCTCACCGGCCTCTTCTGTCTGTCGGCGAGCTTTCTTCGCCTGGGCGGCCTGGCCGATTTTCTGGCCCGACCGATCATCATCGGCCTGCTCAACGGCGTCTCCCTGACGATCATGATCGGTCAGGTCGGCAAAGTGCTCGGCAGCACGCCGGAGGCCACCCGCTTCTTCAAACAGCTCATGGAAATCCCACACCTGGTGGTCACCGCCCACTGGCCAACCGTCGTCCTGTCGATCTGCTGCGCGGCGGTGATGTTCTTCCTGCCGCGCTACACGAAAGTGGTTCCGGCGTCGCTGGTAACCATGGCCCTGGCCGGTCTGGCGGCCTTCCTGCTCGGCCTGGGCGACAGGGGAGTGGCGCTGATCGGTCCGGTGGCCGCTGGCCTGCCCGATCTGGTAATCCCGGAACTGCACCTCGATGTCGTCGGCGAACTGGCCGCTTCGGCAGCCGGCCTGGCCCTGGTCCTGTTTACCAGCGGCATGCTCACGGCGCGCAGCTTCGCCGAACGCAACGGCTACGACATCGATGTGGACCGCGAATTTGCCGCCTTCGGCCTGGCCAACATCGTCTCGGCGCTGTCACAGGGTTTTGCCGTCACCGGCGCCGATTCGCGTACCGCGGTCAGTGACGCCAACGGCGGCCGCACGCAGATGGTCAGCATCGTCGCCGCACTGGCGATTTCCCTGCTGCTACTGGTCGGCACCGGCTCGCTGGCCTGGCTGCCGATCCCCGCATTGGGCGTCGTGCTGCTTTTCGCCTCGTGGCACCTGCTCGATTTCCAGGTCTTCAAGCGCTACCAACTGATCGAGCGCTCGGCGGTGCTCCTCGGGGTGATCACCATGCTCGGGGTGCTCGCCTTCGGGGCGATCAAGGCCATCATGCTGGCCGTGACCCTGGCCCTGCTGATGTTCATCCGCAAGGTCGCGCGCCCGGACTGCGAAGAACTGGTCAATGTTCGCGGACGGTCAGGGCTTTACAACCACAAGCTGTTTCCCGACGCGGCGACGATCGAGGGACTGCTGCTTTTGCGCTTCTGCGGTCCGCTGGTCTTCTTCAATGCCAATCATTTCCGCGCCGAAGTGCATCGGGCAATCGCCCGCCAGGCAGCGCCCGTCGAACGTGTGGTCCTGGACATGATTGCCATGACCGACGTCGATATCACCGGCATCGACACCCTGGGGCGGCTCGACAGCGAACTGGCGGCAAAAAACATCACCCTCGTTCTAGCCGGCCGACAGGTCGAGTTCGAGAAATGGCTGCAGACCACCAAACACCCCGACGCGGCACTTCGCCAACGCGCTTTCCCGACCATGCGCCAGGCGGTTCGTCATTGGCGTGGGCGAAACGGCGCGCGCAACAGCGTCGACGAGGCCGAGGACACCCGCGGATCGGCAGTCGCGCCAGCAGCACCCGTGCCGGCGCAAGCTGTAGAGCCTGTGCTGGAAATGGAGGCAGCAGCGCAGCCCCCTGTCGAGCCAAAGGCACATTAATGTGAAAGTCGCGCAAGCGACTCACGAACCTCCCTTCTCCCCTCGCGGGAGAAGGGTCGGGGAAGAAGGGGAGACAGTCATGACTTTCATGATTTGGGGTGTCTCCACCTGTCATGACCGTTAGCCGGCCGGCCTTCACCACCATCGGCCGGCTGACCGACGTTCAGCCGGCCTTTTCGTTTTCCAGGGCCTTGGAAGTGATGTCTTCGTAGAGCCCGATCAGTCTGGCCGCCAGTTGGTGATATTCCGGATGCCGCGCGACCAGCGGCTTGAGGTCCTCGGTATCGGCAAACACGCGCTCGAGAAACGCGATGTCCATGTCGTCAAGCCTGGCGCCAGCATCGACCTTCTCTTTCAGCTCCAGGGCGCGCGGCAAGCGCTCATTTTCCAGACGCTCCAACACCACAGCCGCCAGTCCTTTATCATCCGCTTCCTGACTCATCGCTCGTTCCTTCTTCAATTGTGGCGCCGAGGTGGCCACTTCAGTCGGGGATGATGCCAGCTCTGTCGAACAGAAGGCAAGCGCCGGGATGAGCCCGAGCAAGCTTTCTTCGCCTCGCCAGAGCCTTTCATACACCTGCGCCTCGGCAACACGCGGCAAGCGTGATCATTCTCGCCGCTGCGCGCGCCAGCGGAGGAGGCAGGCGGCCATTTCGGGCGGACCCCACAACGCTAAGTGCGAACTCTGTGAGAGAGCGAGTAGGCAGCAAACCAGGCCTCGTAAATGAGCTTGTTGTCTGGTCAGCGCCGCTTGTTGTCCTGCAGGTCTGTGGCAATCAACGCCGCTTCAGACGTCGACGGCGCAGATCGTCGCGTTGGCGCGTTCATCGCTCACTGTGGCCTTGCGTCACGCACGCGAGCGGGTCGGGGAACGGGGAGGCAAGGCCGCGAGCAACTCTGCCACCGACTGGAACGACTCCACATGCTGAGCGACCACTTTCACGATCACGATGATCGGGATGCTCAGCAGCATCCCCCAGACACCCCAGAGCCACCCCCAGAACAGCAGCGAGACGAAGACCGCTGCCGTATTCATCCTGGCGATTTTCCCGGTCATCCAGGTGGTTACAAAAGTACCAACGAGCGTGGCGATGAGAAGCGACGCAGCGGCAGCCAGCAGCGCGGTCGATAGCGCATCGAACTGCAGCAAGACAGCCAGGCCGACGCCAGCCGCCGTCAGGGCCGGACCAAAGTACGGAATGAGGTGGAACAGGCCCGCGGCAACGGCCCAGGCGCCGGCGTTCTCCAGGCCGATCCAGCGCAAGGCCGCCCAGGTAAGCGCGGCGAGCAGCAGGTTGGTCGTTAGAAGCATGAACATGTAGCGCTGGATCGATTCGTTGATGCCATCAAGAACGTTGAGCGTGATCTTCTTGTTGGCCAGTGACGGACCCGCAAGCCGCACCAGCTTCCTCTTGTAGCTGTCGCCTGCGAGCAGGAAGAAAAACGTCAGGAGAAGGACCATGCTTCCCCGGCCGATCATCCCTGCCGCACTGGTCCAACCCGCCCACAGGAAATCACCGAGTTTGAAGCGCGGCGGTTCGACGACCACGCCCGTCGCCGGCTGTTTGGCGGCTGAAGCCAGGTCGGCCGCCTGGTTGGTTACCTTCTCGATCTGGGTTGCCACCGTTTGTACCTTCTGCACGGTACTCTCCGGACCTTTACTCATCTTGGTGAGCCTGATCGACACCTTTTGTGCGGCGTCGGGCAAGTCATCGAGTATCGTCTGCACTTGCCCGCTTAACGAGTAGGCCCCGAGCGCAAGCGCGCACACCACGCCGATCATCACCGCGCTGACCGCGGCAACGCGCGGCACGTGCGTCCGCTCGAGCCACACCACGAGGGGGTTCAGGGTGTAGGCACAGAGGATTCCGAGGACAAGGGGGATCAGAAGATGTTGTGCCCAGTCCAGCGAAAATATGACAGCGATCGTGGCGAGAACGGTGAGGGCCACACTGCCGCCGCTTGCGGGCGCTCGAACGGCGACTGGCGAGGCGGGCGGATCGCTACCCGCCGGAGTTTGGCTGTCCGCCCGAGCGTCCACTTCAGGTGTCCGGCTTACTGCCAACGGGGTGGCGATGGTCGGGGCCGTGTTCAAACCAGCTGCACCTCCTGGCAGTTGGCCAAACAGCAAGGTCCGCTTTCCTTACGCACGCCAATCGCGTCCGTCGCGCCAGGATATTCCTCCGCCCGCAACGATTATTTCTTGTCCTTGTCGTCCTGGGCCGCAGCCTGCATTTTTTCGCCCGTTTTTTCGAGTTGCTGCCCGACCTGCTGGGTTGCCTTGTCGACCTGCTGCCCGACCTTGTCGGTAGCTTTGTCGACCTGCTGCGCGGCTTTCTCGGTCGCCTGGTCGATCTTCTTGCCAGCCCGTTCCGCTGGACCTTCTTCCTGTTTCTGGCAACCGGCCAAGGCAAGGAGCAGCGCCGCTGAGGCAATAATGGCCACGGATTTTTGGTCGAATTTCGTCATTTGTCGTACCTCCTGGTGAGACATGGGTGGAAACATGGCATGCGCCAAGAAATGTGACGGGGCAGCCCTGATTGGGCAGCCCTGACCCGACCGACGGGAGGGCGCTGGGTCGGTTCGCACTGCGCGTCACTACGCCTGCAGATGCGGATCCCTTGCAGAGCGCCTGTCCCTTGCAGCGCGCCTGTCGGTCGTGCGCAATCAAATGTCAGGGCCGGAGGGACTTGCCCGAGGTAAGCCGGCCAAGGACCGCTCTCTCAGCGCCGGGCAGATAGCGCGCCGATGAGCATTCCCAAGGCGAGCGCACCGCCGACGACCGTCCAGGGGTTGTCGCTGGCGATCTTTTCAACTCCGCGTCTGAGCTGCGATGCCTTGCTTCGCGCTTGCGCGCGCAGCTCCAGCGCCTTTTCGCTCGCCTGCGTGCTACGCGCCCGTAACGAGCGCTCGAGCGCTTCGCCCTTGTGCGCCACGTTGCCGAGGCGCTGCTGTAGCTCGTCGGCAACCTCGTGCACAATGCTGCTGCTGGCAGTTTGCGGTTGCGCGCCGGTGGAAATCAATTTCGTCATGGTGTTTTCTCCTGTTTCAAGAGATTTCGGAGTCCAGGCATGGTGGATCTCACTGGGTCACATCTTTTTCTGCACGTCCTCGGCGCTCTTCTGCACCTTTTCGCCACCAGCCTCGATGTCCTGGCCGGCGCCTTTGACGGTGTTACAACCGGCGATCATGAACATCGCCGCAAGCAGCATTGCAATCGAAGCTTTCATTGTTCTGACTCCTGTTTATCATGCCGGCCCGGGCGGCGGGAGAGGTTAACACAACTGAGCACACCGGGCTGATTGCATCTTAGTTAGGCCGCCTGTTCCCGCCTGTCAGCGCCTGCGGATAGCCGCGTCGGACGACTCCTACGCGGGAAGCTGTCAGCTAGTTCGCCAGAAGCGGGCTATCAGCGGCTTGACGCTGATGCCATGGACGAGAATCGACATGGTGATGACGATCAGGGTCAAGTGGATCAGCTCCAGCGCCACGTCTTCCGGGAGGCCGTGTTGAATGGCGTACATGAGATAGTAGAGCGAGCCGATGCCACGCACCCCGAACCAGCCGACCATGCCGCGAACGCGCGCTGGCGTGCGCGAACCGAGCAGCCCGATGGCAACGCTGAGCGGGCGTGCGACGAGGAACAGGAACAGGGCGAGGCTCACCGCTCGCCAACTCCACGAATCGAGAAACAGCGAGCCCCCGACGAGCAGGATCAGCAGCAGTTCCGAGATTCTCTCAAGATGTTCCTTGAAGATCAGCGAGCCTTCGCTGACGGTCGGCACGGGATCGCCGCCACCTGACGTGGCGACCGGGTCGTGCTCGGCAAGCCCTTTTTCCACGTTGGCGGCCCTGGCACTGATCAGCCTGACTTCGGTCTGTCGAAGCGACACGGCGGCAAAGAACACCGCGAGAAAGCCCCATGCATGGACCAGTTCGCTGAGCCCATAAACGACGCCGATCAGTCCCAGGCCGAGGAAATCGTCCATCAGCTCGTGGTCAAAGCGTCTGCTGCGCAGAGTCCAGCCGAGCCGGCCAAGAGCGGAACCGAGGACGACGCCGATGGCGATCCCGGCAACGGTCGCCCACAGCACATCCACGAGCGCCCAGCGCAGGCCGAAATCGCCGAGGTCGTGCAAACCGAGCAGGCCCAGGCCGAGCATCACGAACGGGAAGGCGCTGCCGTCATTCATGCCGGCTTCGCAGGTGAGATCGAAGCGCAGGCGGTCGCGGTCGCCGGGATGGCGGATCTGGACGTCGGTGGCGAGGACCGGATCCGTCGGCGCCACGATGGCGCCGAGAAGCACCGCTGCGCCGAGGGGCAGCCCGAGCACGTAGTGGGAAAAGGCGGCAACCATGGCGACGGTGAGTACCATCGATGCCGAAGCCAGAAGCAGCGGTGTGCGCCAGCGCTCGAGCCGCATCGGGGCAGGCATCTTGACCCCGGCGGCAAAAAGCGAAATCAGCACCGCCACTTCGGTCAGCACTTCCAGCAGTGCCGATTCCCTGAGCGGGTTGAAGTGAAAGACGTTGAGCAGCGTTGGCCCGACGAGCAGGCCGATCAACAGATAGATGATCGCCGAGGTCACCGGCAGCCGCTTGATGAATGAGGGGGTCAGGCCCATGACGAGCAACAGCCCGCCCACCAGCAGGAACCACGGGGTGACGGTCATCTCAGTTCCTCCGTTGAATGTCTCGGATGGAGCACAGCAGCCAACGCCGCGTCCCACTTGGACGCCACTGTGCGTCACTTACCACCGTCACGCCTCCGGAATCTGCTGCGCTGACGCCATCGGCTACCCGTGCCGTTCTTTCGTCCCGAGCGATAAATCCTATGGACTACGATTTGAGGGAGCCGCTGCCGTTCAATGTCGCCGTTTGCGGAGGCCTGAAAGACGGCCGCTGAGGTCAAGGCGCGAGCAAGTCAAACGAGCGATCACGGAGGACATCGAAAAATCTCCTACAATCGAATTCGAACGTGTGCATCTCGGCCATCCGCCGCATACCGTCTGCAACAGGAATTCGAGGCCAAGCAGATTGCGGTACAAAGCGCTGAGCTCGACAACTTGCATCCGAGCGCCCGGGCCGACGGTCCTCGCCGAACAGGATTCATGATGACAGAACCGGATACCCTGCAACCGACCGTACCGCCCGCCAAAGGGCAAGAAAAGTCCATGACGAGCGGTCGCTCTGACCTGTCACGGAAGTGGTCTTACGTACTGCTCGTCACCGGCTGCGCCATCGCGCTGACCTTGTTGATTGCCAGCCAGTATCAGTCGTCACTCGGCTTGCAGACGCTCAAGGAACTCGGCAGGCAAACCGAGAAGATCGGCCAGCTTGATCATCTGCAGATACTCCTGGTGGAGGCCGAGACCTCGGTGCGCGGCTATCTACTGACAAGCGAGCTGGTCTACCTCGAATCCTACCGACGCGCGGCACCGAAAATCGACGAAGCGATCGATCAGCTACATATCGACTTCGCTCGCTATCCTTCGGTCGACATCGCCGCGCTCACGATGCTCGTGCGAGCGAAATGGAAAGTGATGTCAGAGGCAGTCGCCAGGCGGGCCCTGGGAGAAGCCACCCCTGACGATATGGTGGGCAAGATACTGATGGACGAGGTTCGCGGGCAACTGGCCCGGCTGCGTGACGAGGTGGTGAGCGAAGGTCGGGCAATCGTTGCCAGTTCCAGCGAGCGATTCCGCCTGGCACAACAGGTCGGTGCGGCCTTGGCTCTGATCGCCCTCATCCTGCTGCTCATCCTGTTCACCGTGGTTCAGCGCCAATTTGCCTTGCGCAAACGCGTGGCGGAGATGCTCGCCAGCGAAAACGAACGGCTCGAAAGCCAAGTGCGCAAACGGACAATGGAACTACGCAATCTCGCACGCCACATTACCAACGCGCGCGAAGACGAGAAAGCGCGACTGGCTCGGGAGCTTCACGACGAGCTCGGCGCCTTGCTCACGGCCGCCAAACTCGATGCGGACTGGATTGCCAGAAAATTGCCCGACAACACGCAGGAAACCCATCTCCCCCGAGTCAATCGTCTGCAGCGTACCCTGGCCGAAGGCATTGCAATAAAACGTCGCATCATCGACGACTTGCGGCCGCCACTGCTCAAGGAGCTTGGCGTCATTGAAGCCCTGCGGGCGCTGGCCTCGGATGCTCCCCTGGAGCACGGCACTCAGGTTGAGACCGATCTGCCGGACAGTGCCGCCAGCATCGACAGTCAGCGAGCACTGACGCTGTTTCGTATCGCGCAGGAGGCGTTCACAAACGCCCACAAGTATGCGAACGCAAGTCAGCTGAAGCTTTCCTTGAAAATCGATGGGACAGCCGCTCATTTGAGCGTAGCGGACAATGGCCGCGGCTTTGCACCAACAGAGCGGTCGCGCAAGCGGCACGGCATCGACGGCATGGAACATCGCGTGCAGGCGTATGGCGGGAACTTTGTGGTCCGCTCGGCGCCCGGGGAAGGCACTACGGTCAGTGCCAGCATCCCATTACACTGACCGTGCTGACTATCCCGCCTTGGGCACAAGCCGCTCGACATAGTCGATCAAGGCATCCGTCCCCACGGCCTTGTCGAAGAATGCCGCCACGCCAAGCGCGGAACACCGCGCCCGAACGGACAAGTGGCCATAGCTGGAAAACACCACCGCGTGCAGGGTGCCGAAGCGCTCCGGCAAGCTGTGCAACTGGCGCAGCACCCCGAACCCGGTGCCTTCACTCAGTTCGAGATCGACAATGGCCAGATCGACCGGGTGCACTTCAAGCAGCTCGATCGCTTCCTGCTCACCCGTGGCCCTGGCACACACCTTCACGCCGGGGATCTCCTCGAGTTCCTCGGTCAGCATGTCCTGCAGCAGCAGGGAATCCTCTACCAGCAGAATGCGCAAGGTCTCTGCCGTATTGTCTTGCATGGTACGATCCTCACTCCATCAACAAGCCACTCCGCAAAGCGTAGGCGGCCAACGCCGCGTTGCTGCCCAGCGCGAGTTTTTCGAGCAGACGTGTGCGGTAGGTACTCACGGTCTTTACGCTCAAGTGCAAGCTGTCGGCAATCTCCGACACCGACGCGCCTTTGGCAAGCCGCAGGAAGACCTGCATCTCGCGCTCCGACAGCGCGGTATGCGGCGGTGCCGTTCCTTCTCCGAGCAGCTCTTCGGCCAGCAGTTCAGCCGTACGGGCCGACAGATAACGCCGCCCCTGGGCAACGGTACGTATCGCCTGGAGGAGATCCTCGCGCCCGCAGTCCTTCGAAAGATAGCCACTGGCGCCGTTGCGGACCATTGCTAGCGCATAGCGTTCTTCGGGAAAGCCGCTCAGGACCAGCACGGCAACGTCGGCGTGGCGTTGACGGACAGTGCGCAGGACATCGATGCCACTTTGTCCAGGCAAAGACAAATCCAGCAGCACCACATCGCACGCGGTCTCACGCAAACGATTCAAAGCTTCTTCACCTGACGCGGCTTCGAAGGCGATGCTTATCCCGATTTCTTCACCGAGCAACTCACGAAACCCGGCACGGACGATCTGGTGGTCATCAACAATGGCAACGCGCAGCATCATGTGTCCTTCGTAACCGTCGACCAAGTCAGCGAACGCCGAACTGGAACGTAGGCCACCGGGCCCCCTACGCAACCCGGTCAGCCTGTCATCATCGCCCGCGTGTCATATTGAACAGAAAGCTCGCCACCGCCAGGACCAGGAAAATCACGAAAAGAACTTTGGCAATTCCCGCCGCGCTCGCCGCGATCCCGCCGAAACCGAACACGCCCGCGATGATGGCGATAATGAAGAAGACTACTGCGTAATGAAGCATGATGCCCTCCTTTTCCACCGCACCGGCGCAAGGGTCGGAGGTGGATCAAAATATCGAGCCAAGGTAGTCCCACACGCTATTCGCACATATCGGCGTGGCCGTTGGCGTTCCTGCCATGGCAGCAGGGTAGTGCGATGTGCAGCGGCGATGTGCGATGAGCAGCGCGCTCATGAGCAAGGCTGCGCTGCTTCAGCCGTCGAGTTTCATCTCTGCAATCTCCTGCTGGTGTGCTTGCCCCGAAGCGTCAATGACCGTTAGGGTCGCGTTGACTGCAGGATCATGGTATTCGGTTACGCCACGTATGCCCGTCGGACAATGCCCAAGTTGTTGTCGGACGAGTCCTGCAAACCGGCGAGTAGTGCAAGGGCTGCGCGTGGACACATGGGCATGGCACACCGCTTCCGCTGCCGCCTTGCCCGTCATGAGAGTCGCGGCGACTTGCAGGATCAGGGCAATGAGCCGACAAGGACAGCTGCCTGGGAGGGCAGGCCGATCGCTTCTTACCGACTTTGCTTCTTACCGACTTCGTGGCCGATCACGCCGCCGACAGGGGCGCCGCCGACCGTTCCCACGCTGCTGCCGTCCGGAAGATTGGCTACTCCGATGTCGTCGGCGCCGGCGTCGATGCTGGTACTCTTGTCCAGCGTCGACATCTCTGCACAAGCACCCAGGCCGAACAGAACAGCTGTGGCGAGTGCGCTGAAAATCACTCTTCGCATCGTTTTCATGGGCTTACCTTACCTCTTCGTCAAAGATCGTGTTGCGGGCACGTTTCGCCTTGTCGACCATGGCTTGCAAGCCGAGTCAGCTGTCCGCCGAAAGTGCCGCTGAGGTAGCCATCGGGCGGATTTTTTGGCTGCTTTCCCTTGTTCGCATCCATCGCCGCCAGCGACGGCAGGTCGAAATCGCGCTGCGGCAGTACGCGGCGCGGCGATCAGGGCAGCGGGCTGATCGCCGAAAAACGTCGTGGCGGCTACGCGCCGGCCTTGCGCGGTTCTACGCAGCAATCAGCTGCCTTGTAGCGACCGATCTGGCGCCTTTATTCGTGATCCCAACGGAAATCAACCGTCTTGAGCGCTGTCTCGTCGACGGCGATAGAGCGCTCGATCGCTGTACCGGCATAACTCGCGACGACCCGATACTTTCCTCGCGGCAATTTCGCCAGGAACCACGGTCCATCGGAAGTGGCTTCCAGCAGCGTCTTGCCCTTTGCGTCAGCGATGGCAACCCGCACGTCACTCAGGTATGACCCGGACGTCATGGCAAATACCAGCTTCAGGTTGAACTCGCCGACGTGGTCCTTGAGCTGCTGCAGCGACTCCTCACCGACTCCGCCCGACACGTAGGGCAAACCACCAGCCTGCTGGACCATGAGTCCGTCATCAGCCCCGGCAACGGTTACGAACGACCCGAAGGTCAGCGCAGTGATCAACAGGCCGTGGACGAGAAATTTGCTGTATTTGTTGTTCATGTCGAAACTCCGATTCGTGGGCCAAGACCCTGACGGGCACGCCAGCAGGACAGTTGCGCAGCATCGCGCCAGCAGTCTGCCTCGCAAGCTTCGATCGCATGCCGTGTTGCGCAGGATCCTCATTGTGTTGCTTCTTGTGCATAGGGAGAGATTGCAACGCCCAGCGACGTTCGAAAACAGTACTGAGTGCTTCAACAGTAGTCCACCCGCCAGGGAAGAAGTGTCCGACCAAGCTGATTCTGCCGTAAGACACGTCTGACGATACGCAGCAATTGTCGAGCCCACCTCCGGATGACAAGCCTTTGCAGGCAACCGCCTGGATCACACGCGGTTACATAACTGGGACAGAGCTCCAACAGATCATCGACGGGCGATTCGGTACTCTTCGTCCTGTCGCTGCCGCACTCCCCTCCCCCTCCCCCCGCGGCAGTGATCGTAGCACCCGGCCCGCCCAGACCCTCCCTCTGTGCGGGCCGCTCCCTTTCTGGCAAGCTGTACAGTAATCGAGCGCCTTGCCAGCGGCGGCCAGGTCGCCGGGGAAGGCGCCGCAACGTGCAGACCAGAGAAGCTGGACCCCGCTAGCGGTCATGACTTGTCGAGATACCATGGATGATGAAAGCCATGACCGTCCCCCCTCTTCCCCCGGCCCTTCTCCCGCAGGGGGAGAAGGGAGTTTCGTGAGTCGCTGGCGCGACTTTCACATTAACCTCGTGGAGTGATGATGATGAACCGATGGACAAGCGTAGCCGTATGCCTGCTGTGGTCGCTGCTGAGCTTCACACCGGCAAGCGCCGCCGCCCGGCCAGCCAGCGCAGAGAAACTGCCGGCCGGTGTCGAAAAGCTGAGTACCGTTGAAGGCATCAGCGAGTATCGACTGGCCAACGGCCTGCATTTCATCCTCTTTCCCGACGCCGCCAAACCAACGACCACGGTCAACGTGACCTATCTGGTCGGTTCACGCGACGAGAACTACGGCGAAACCGGCATGGCTCACCTGCTCGAACACCTGATCTTCAAGGGATCGAAGAGTTTTCCCGACCCGACCAGAGAGTTCAAGACGCGCGGATTCCGCATCAACGGCTCGACCTGGCTCGACCGCACCAATTACTACGTCACTTTTCCGGCCAGCGACGCCAACCTCAAGTGGGCCCTTGGCTGGAGCGCCGATGCAATGGTCAACTCCTTCATCGCCCGGAAGGACCTCGATAGCGAAATGAGCGTCGTACGCAACGAATTCGAGATGGGGGAAAACAGCCCGAGCCGGGTCATGATGAAGCGCCTGCAGTCGCTGCTCTTTGACTGGCACAACTACGGCAACAACACCATCGGCGCCCGCAGCGACATCGAAAACGTCAAAATCGAGAATCTGCAGGCCTTCTATCGGAATTTCTATCAGCCCGACAATGCGGTGCTGACGGTCGCCGGCAAGTTCGATGAGCAACAAACGCTGCAATGGATTGCCGGCAGCTTCGGCCAACTGGCCAAACCGACGCGCCAACTGGCGAAACAATGGACCGTCGAGCCGACGGCCGACGGTGAACGCAGCTTCGTCGTTCGCCGCAAGGGCGAGGTGCAACTGCTGACCCTCGCCTATCGCACGCCATCCAGCCTGCACGCCGAATCCGAAGCCGTGAGCATGGCCAGCGAGATACTCGGTGACACTCCAAATGGTCGCCTCTACCAGGCGCTGGTCCAACCCGGTCTGGCGGCACAGGTCTTTGCCTATGCCATCGACGCCCGCGAACCCGGCTTCGTGGTTTTTGGCGCAATGGTGAACAAGGGCGAATCGCTGGAGCGCGTGCGCGACAAAATGATCGAAGTCATCGAAGGCGGTTTCGCTCGCCAGACGGCAACCGCCAGCGAGCTCGGCCGCGTCGTCGAACAGGCGCGCACCGCCTACGAACGTGCGCTGGCCAACCCGGAAGTGTTCGCCGTCATGCTTTCCGAGTACATCGCGCTCGGTGACTGGCGGCTGTTCTTCTATTCCCGTGATCAGCTCGACCAGATCAAGCCGGCGCAGGTCGACGCAGCCGCGGCGAAGTATTTTGTGCGTGACAACCGCGTTCTTGGCAGCTTCATTCCCGAAGATTCACCGCAGCGTGCCGAGATCCCGCCCGCCCCGACCGCGGCGGAGCTGCTGGCGAACTTCAAGGGCAGTGCAAAGGGAGACGCCGGTGAAGCCTTCGAAGCATCGCATGAGAACATCAACCAACGCTCGCAACGGCCGAGCGTCGGCGACTTGCAAGTGGCGCTGCTGGCAAAAAAGAACCGCGGCCAGACGGTCAACGTGGCCATGCGCTTCCGCTGGGGGGATGAAGACTCGTTACGCAATCGCGATATGGCCGGCACGCTGACGATGGCCATGCTCAGCCGCGGCAGTGGCCAACTGAACCGCCAGCAGATCGCCGACGAATTCACTCGCCTGAAAATCCGCGGCGACCTGACGCAGTTTGAAACCACCCGCGAGCAGCTACCGGAAGCGCTCAGGCTGGTCGCCCAGCTGCTCAAAGAACCGAGCTTCCCGGCGAGCGAATTCGACGAACTGAAACGACAGACGCTGACTGCGCTGCAGGCCCAGCTCGACAACCCGCAGACGCTCTCCAGTGACGCTCTCGCCTCGCACTTCAACACCTACCCGCCAGGTGACCCGCGCTACCATGCGCAACTAGCCGAACGCCTCGCCCAGCTACAGGCGACGACGCTCGAACAGCTTGTCGCCTATCACCGCGAGCTGATGGGCACGGCGCGTGGTGAAATAGCCATCGTTGGCGACTTCGATGAAGCGGCGATCAGCGCCGAGCTCAAGCAACTCTTTCCCGATTACCTCTCGCGATCGCCGTACGCCCGCGTTGATCGCGAGTATCGCGCCGTGGCGCCGCAACGCATCGTCATCGACACCCCCGACAAGGAGAACGCCTTCCTGCGCGCGCGTGTCGATCTGAAGCTGAGTTTCGACGACGACGACACACCTGCCCTGTACGTGGCGAACAGTATTTTTGGCGGCAGCAGCGGACTGTCGAGCCGGCTGATGGATCGCTTGCGCCAGAAAGACGGCCTCAGCTACAGCGCGTCGTCGTCCTTGTCGATGGGTATGCGCGAAGATCTATCGAGCTGGTCCTTTGCCGCAATGGCGGCCCCGCAGAACCTGGATCGCGCCGAACAGGCCTTCCGCGAGGAGCTGACGCGCGCGCGCCGCGACGGCTTCACGGCTGCAGAGGTTGCCGAGGCCAAGAAGGGAATCCTCGAAGCACGCGCCGTCGCTCGCTCACAGGACAGCGCCGTTGCCGCGCGCTGGATCTCCCTGCTCGACCTTGGTCACGACTGGCTGTACTCAAAGAACTTCGAGACGCGAATCATGGCGCTGACCCCGGAACAGGTCAACGCCGCTTTCCGCAAATACATCGACCCCGAGCAGCTGACCCTGGTCGTCGCCGGCGACGCCAGAAAAACGGACAGCAAAGCGGCGGGCAGTTGAGGCAGCTGAGACAGGTGGGATAGTTGAGGCAGCTGACTACGACCGTCAGCGCCTCGCCCTGCTCATGGTGGCCCCCCGTCAAATGCTGCGCAGCTTTTCACCGGCGGCGGCCAGGGTCGCTTCCTGCTTGGCGAAACAGAAGCGCACGACGCGCTCGTCATAAGCATCGTGGTTGAACACGGACACCGGAATAACCGCCACGCCGACCTCCATGGTCAGCCAGCGAGCAAACTCCTGGTCAGGCAGGTCGGCAATGGCGCTGTAGCGCGCCAGTTGGAAGTAGGTGCCGCGGCAGGGGAGTAGCTCGAAGCGTGACGCAGCGAGCTGGCGGCGAAAGAACTCGCGCTTCCCTTCGTAGAACGCCGCCAGGCCGAGATGGCGCGAAGCGTCGCGCATGTACTCGGCAATCCCCAGCTGGCACGGCGTATTGACCGTAAACACGTTGAACTGATGAACTTTGCGAAACTCGCGCATCAGTTCGCGAGGCCCCAGCACGTAGCCGATCTTCCAGCCGGTGATGTGATAGGTCTTGCCAAAGGACGACACGACGATGCTGCGTGCGGCCAGTTCGGGATGGGCAGCGACGCTTTGATGCTGCGCGCCGTCGAAAACGATGTGTTCGTAAACTTCGTCGGCGAGCACGACGATAGGAGTGTCGCGCGTCAGTTCGGCCAGCGCCGCCAGATCGTCGGCGTCGAACAGGCTGCCGCTCGGGTTGTGCGGCGAATTGATGATGATCATTCGCGTGCGCGGACTGAGCAGGGAGCGCAGCTGCTGCCAATCGGGCCGGTAATCGGGAGAGCGCAGCGCCGCGTAAACGGCTTTGCCACCCACCGTTTCGATCGCCGGCACGTAGCTGTCATAGACCGGCTCGAAGACGATCACCTCGTCGCCGCTACGCACGAAGGCGGCAATCGCTGTGAAGATGGCCTGCGTGGCACCGGCGGTGACCGTGATTTCGTCTTCGACGTCGTAGTCCGCGCCATAGAGCGCGGCCACCTTGTCGGCGATGGCCGCGCGCAGTTCGGCCACGCCGGCCATCGGCGGGTACTGGTTACGACCGGCATGCATGGCCCGCGCAGTGGCGTCGAAGAGTGCCGGCTCGGCCTGAAAATCAGGAAAGCCCTGCGACAGGTTGATTGCACCGCAGTCGGCGGCGAGCTTCGACATCACCGTGAAGATGGTGGTCCCAACCCAGGGAAGTTTGGAGTCGATGGCGACTGAGGATTGGCGCATGGCGATCCGCGGCAAGCGCGGTGGAGAGTGAGCAAGCGCCTAGTTTAGGGGCGCCCTGGCGTTCGAACAAGGCTGCTGCGAACCCCGCAAATCGGCAAACCTGCAGCCAGGCAGCCGAGAACAGCAGGCCTTGCCCGCCCGCCGGTCTGGTCGTCGGCAAGGCGAGCTGCTAGCATTCACCTATTGTTCAT
>Ga0209573_1001028_pt1 | contig 47983 bp, 43 predicted proteins | sample TNRBio252014_DNA_FD_185870 | JGI IMG/M metagenome (GOLD analysis project Ga0209573, IMG submission 185870) | Wastewater treatment Type I Accumulibacter community from EBPR Bioreactor in Madison, WI, USA - TNR Reactor_6/25/2014_ DNA (SPAdes)... | ecosystem: Engineered > Bioreactor > EBPR >... | reverse complement strand
AACTACACATCCACATCAGCGCCAGTTCGTATATCGACCCTATATCTGTTGATATACAATCGTTTAAACGCCAATATTTTGACCGGTTTGGCGCTGTTCCAGTGGAGGAATCCTACCTGGGCTATGACGTTACCTTGTACTTTGGTCGTATGTTGCACAAATACGGCAGCAAATTCCAGCGCTCTTTTGACCGTAACCCCTACACCGGATTGCAAACCCGGTTTGATTTTCAACCCGTAATGAAAGCCAATGCAACCGGCAGCGACCGCTATCAGATTGATCAGTATGAAAATTCTTTTATCCACATCCTGAAGTTCCAGGACTACCAGTTTAGACCCGCAGACGATTAAGAAAGAGTGTGGGAGAGTGGGAGAGACAGTGGATAACAAAGCATGAATGCTCAGCGCGAAGAAAAATTCAAGCGGGTAGCTTCCAGGAGGCAGCCCAATCTGACGGTCATTCTCGAGAATGTAATCGATCCTCATAATATTGGCGCCGTTTTGAGAAGCTGCGATTCTGTGGGCATCAAAGAGGTTTTTGTACTGTATACGGAGCCCGAATTGCAGCAAATTCAATCCTTGCCCCTGGGGCGCCGCACTTCTGGCGGCGCGCGTCGCTGGCTCGACGTACATTTTTATGCCGACATCGCCGCTTGTTTCTCCCATGTCAGGCAAAATTATCAGCGGATTTTAGGCACCCGCCTCCACCAAAACGCCACTTCGCTCTATGAGCTCGACCTTACTGAATCAGTCGCCTTGCTGTTTGGCAACGAAAAAAACGGAATTACAGATGAGGTGGCAGCCCAGTGCGACGCCCATTTTGTGATTCCGCAAATAGGCATGGCCGAAAGCCTGAATATTTCGGTGGCCTGCGCCGTCACGCTATACGAAGCCTATCGCCAACGCCAGTCCAAAGGCATGTACGATACGAATTTACCCCTCAACGAGGCAGAGCAGGAAGCCCTTTTTCAAGAGTACGTCCGAAAACACGAAGAAGGCATTCATCAGCGGAGCGCCTTGAAGAGAGGGTGAGAGTGTGGGACTAGATAGCCAGCACTTCCGCCATCCTCACCAGGTCGTTATTCAGGGGTTTATCCTGTTTAATTGCTTCTGCAAACGGCGTATAGCTGATACTATCGTGTACCAAACCCACCATCACATTGCTTTTGCCTTGTAGCAGCGCTTCAACGGCTGAAAAGCCCAGGCGGCTGGCCAGCAGGCGGTCGAAGCCGGTAGGGGAGCCCCCCCGCTGTAAGTGGCCGATAATAGCCACCTTGGTATCGTAATAATCAAAGGCTTCTTTTACTTTTTGTGCGATTTGCGCCGCGCCGCCTTGTGGATGGCCTTCCGCCACGATCACCACGCTGAACAACTTCTTTCGCTTCACGCCTTTTTTCAGTAAATCGATCAGTTCTTCGATAGAGGTGTGGATCTCAGGGATCAGCACGCTGCCGGCGCCCGTGCAGATGGCCGTACTCAGGGCTATGAAGCCGGAATTGCGACCCATTACTTCCACAAAAAACAGGCGGTTGTGCGAGTCGGCGGTATCCCTGATTTTGTCGACGGCTTCGATAGCCGTGTTTACCGCCGTATCGAAACCCACTGTAAAATCGGTGCCGTACAGGTCGTTGTCGATCGTGCCGGGCACACCTATCATGGGTATATCGTATTCTTTTGAAAAAATATCGGCGCCGGTAAACGTGCCATTGCCGCCGATGGCTATGCAAGCGTCGATATCATAGGCCAGCAGCGATTCATAGGCCATTTTCCGGCCTTCGGCTGTGATAAAACGCTGGCTTCTCGCCGTTTTCAGCATCGTGCCGCCGCGGTGGATAATATTGCCCACATCCCTGACATCCAATCTGGCCAATTCGCCGTCGATCATGCCTTCGTATCCGCGGGATATGCCGTAGACGTGTAGGTCATTGTATGCAGCCGTCCGCACTACTGCTCTGATGGCCGCATTCATGCCTGGCGCGTCGCCACCCGAGGTGAAGACGGCTATACGCTTGATTTCCCTGCTCATAAATAACCTTGCCTTTTGTTATAGTTGTTGGGTGTGAAAAGTAACCAGCTGGTCTATCGGTTTTTTTATAAAAACGCCGGGTTGTATGTCGCGCTCCTGCAATGCTATTTTGATCAAATCCTGGAAGGTAAAGGCGATAGAACCTATGAAGTGCACAGGTAAGGAGAGGTGACCCTTGTATTTGCGAATATGCCTGTCAATAAACTCAACAAAGGAGTTGTATAGCAGTTTTTGAATAAAAAAATGCTCCCTGTGGGCGCCCATAAAGCGGGTAAAGGAGGCCATATACACGTTTGGCGGTTCCTGTCCGTACAAGCGGTCGAGTATCTCGTCTTTTCCGCCGGGCACTACTTGCTCCAGCGCTTCCACCAACTCGGGCGGTAATTCCCTGTAAAAATAGGCGCGTATGAGTTTCTTGGCGATATGGGTGCCGCTGCCTTCATCGCCTGCGAGATAACCCAGGTTGGTCACGTTATCCGTCACGTCGTGGCCGTCAAACAAACACGAATTGGAGCCGGTGCCCAATATACAGGCTATACCCGGATCGTTGCCGCAGGTAGCCCTGGCGGCGCCCAGCAGGTCGTGTTCCACTTCCACATCGGCACGCGAAAAGACCTGGCGCAACGCGCTGGAGACGATCTCCTGGCGTTTTTCATCCCAGCAGCCCGAACCGTAATAGTATACGTGCGTGGCTTCGTCCCTGTTATAGGTACTGCCCAGCGCTTTGTCTAACTCGCGTTTGATCACCTCAGTGGAGTGAAAAACGGGGTTAAAACCCATAGTTCCTACGCTCTCTACGCCCTGCTTTCCGATGAGCTTCCAATCCGCTTTTGTCGACCCACTGTCTGCTACGATTATCATAACCGGCTGTGTTAGTTAGTACAAAGGTAGTGTAAATCATACACTAAGTAAACACTTCAAGAGATTATTTGCCAAGAGATAAACCCACTCCGTGTAAACTTCGTGTAACTCTGTGGTAAAAAAAATCTCTGAAAACAAAACAAAAAGTTGTGCAATTAAACTAATTGTTTTATTTTTGAAATTCGTTTACACAAATTCACAAGCTATGACCAAAACTCTACCCATATCCTGGCATTTCGCGCAGGCGGGCGCCATGTCGGCAGCGCTGGCTTCAAAGCTATCCATAAGCTGGTTTAAGCTATTCGTTTTGAGCATGTTAGCTTATATTTTCTTTAAAAAAGACATCAGCATTGAGTTCACCATGGGCGCCCAGAGCCATAGGGTAGGGGAGCAGGCCGCGGTGAGCCCTGCCCGGCAGGAAGAAAACACCAAAATGTCTATTCTTCCCGCCGTATTTCACGAAAGTGAAGAAATAGAAGCCAAGCCGGTGGCTGAAATCAAGTCGGCAAAGCCCAAGTGGAAAGACCGGACGGCCAACACCTTTTCCAACCTGACCTTCGTGTTAAGCCCCGATTATGCCGAGCGCAAGGGAATAGACCCGGCCATCGCCGAGGAGAAAATAGCCGTTTGCAAGGATTACGTAACCCGTTTTGCGCCCGTAGCCATCGAAGAAATGCGACAATTCGGTATCCCGGCCAGCATCACACTGGCGCAGGGCTTGCTCGAATCCAACGCAGGCGACAGCCGCCTGTCGGTAGAATCCAACAACCATTTCGGCATCAAGTGCCGCACAAAATGCCGGGGCTGCACCTGCCGCAATTACACCGACGACAGCGTATTCGATATGTTCCGCGTATTCGACACGCCCTGGCAGAGTTTCAGGGAGCACTCCAAGTTGCTCAACAGCGCCCGTTACCGCCACCTGCAGCGCCTGGACGTCACAGATTACAAGGCCTGGGCCCACGGCCTCAAAAAAGCCGGCTACGCCACGGATAAGCGCTATGCGGAGAAAGTGATCAAGATTATCGAGGAGCTGAGGCTGTATCGGTATGATCAGCAAGCTTAGTTGGAGGGTGAGAGTGTGAGAGGGAGCGAGGGAGATTATCTCCTCAAATCTTCAAATCCTCAAATCCTCACTAAAAAGAAAGAAATCACCCATGTTATATTTGTGCAAAGCTTTCCCGGTAGCGGGGGAGCTTTTTTTACTGAAAATAAATCCAGGCAGCTAACTGCTAATTACTAGCAGCTAAACTCTATTTAACATAATATAAATTATAGGAATTAATTAACAGAAAATAAGGTAACTGTTTAACATAGTTTAGCATTAGGGTTTAGCTGTATGCTTAGTTAACTCAACCCAACCGCTAAACTGCGCATGCACTAAATTCTGCTAAACAGTTACTGAGCCCTTGATACACAATAATCTCTTACGGCTACTGTGCCAATTTGGCCGAATACTCAGTTTCATTCCCGGGAACCTAAACTTGGTATGCACAAGATCTACTAAACAAAAACCGTTCAAAACAAAAAACAATTTGTTTTGAACGGTTCATATCACATTTTTAGACGCCAACAGTCCTAAAGTCTTATAGTCTTACAGTCTTATAGTCTTACAGTCGAATATCCCCAACCTCCCCTACTCTACCCGGCTACGTATAACACTTCCTTTACTGCTTTGATAATCTTAGCAGGGTTGGGCAAATACTCCTCAACCAGTGTAGGAGCGTATGGCAGCGAGGTATCTGCTGCGTTGACGCGGGTGATAGGCGCATCGAGGTAATCGAAGGCGTATTTTTGTATTTCGTAGGCTACTTCGGCAGAAACACCTGCAAAAGGCCACGATTCGTCAACAACGACAAGCCTGTTGGTCTTTTTTACAGACTGCACAATCGTATGGAAATCCAACGGGCGGATGGTACGCAAATCGATCACTTCCGCAGAAATCCCTTCTTTTTCAAGCTCTTCAGCGGCTTTCATAGTGGACAGCATCAGCTTGTTGTATGATACCAGAGTAACATCCGTGCCTGTTTTCCTTACCGCGGCCACACCAATGGGAACCAGGTACTCGCCGTCGGGAACCTCGCCTTCCATGCCGTACAACAACTCCGATTCCATTATACAAATCGGGTCGTCATCGCGGATGGCAGATTTTAAGAGTCCCTTGGCATCGGCAGGATCTACGCATGAGATTACTTTGAGTCCCGGCACATTTCCTAGCCAGCTTTCGAAAGTTTGGGAGTGTTGCTGCGCCAATTGCCCTGCTGAACCAGAAGGGCCTCTAAATACAATCGGGCATTTGAAGCTTCCGGCCGATTGCGAGAGCGTTTTGGCTGCGTTGTTTACAATCTGGTCAAAAGCCAATACGGCGAAATTCCAGGTCATAAATTCTACTATGGGGCGAAGCCCGTTCATGGCAGCGCCGACGCCGATGCCGGCAAAGCCAAGCTCGGCTATAGGAGTGTCGATAACCCGTTTGGGGCCGAACTCCTGAAGCATACCTTTGCTGACTTTGTAAGCGCCGTCATATTCTGCGACTTCCTCCCCCATCAGGAACACATTTTCGTCGCGGCGCATTTCTTCAGACATGGCTTCGCGCAGGGCTTCTCTAAGAGATATCGTTCTTGGCATATTAATTGGCTGTTACTGTGTAAAAAAAACGATGCAAAAATAATAAAACAGGTATTAAGTACAAGAAATCATTAATTTTGCGGTTAATACAACAATTGTCAGACTAATCACGTTTAACCAATCTATTCCATTAACATATCTTAATTAAACTCCATGAAAGGCAGACAGTTTAAATCGATATTCGCCGCATTAGCCCTTTTACTGCTGGCAGCAAGCTTTACCTCCTGCAACCGCGGTTATGGTTGCCCCAGCAACTTCTCAGTAAATAAAATTGCTGTAGAGGCGATAAAAGGTGTGGCGACGGCAGTAAAATAGAGCCCCGTTGGGTGGTGATGAGTACAATCATCGAGACACAAGACGGCTCGCATACGCTATATTCCTCCCGCTTTGGCGAAAGCTATCATTCCCGCTACGGCGCTATCCAGGAATCACGCCATGTATTTATCTCCGCCGGATTATTTTATGTAATTCCGCTGCGCAAGGAGATCCGCATACTTGAAATGGGGTTCGGCAGCGGCTTAAACGCTTTTTTAAGCCTGTTGGAGGCTAAAAAAAGGGAAGTACATTTGTGGTACGACGCAGTAGAGGCCTATCCTATTGCTACCGATGACGCCATTGCGCTCAATTATCCTGCGCAGGTTGTCGAACCGGACGCACGCGAGAACTTCATGGCGCTGCATCTCAACAACTGGGAAGAATGGCACGCCATTACCCCGTTTTTCAATCTGCGAAAGCGCCATATGCCCATCGAACAGCTCGACGAAGAAGAACAGTACGATTTGGTTTACTATGACGCTTTCGCTCCCAGTGCACAGCCAGAGTTGTGGGTCTCTCCCGTGCTGGCGCGAATTTACCGTGCACTGAAACCTGGAGGCGTACTGGTGACGTATTGCGCAAAAGGAATCGTGAAACGCACACTAAGCGAACTTGGCTTCCATGTCGAAGCACTACCAGGCCCCCCCGGCAAAAGAGAGATGACCCGCGCCATTAAAAATGATCGCCTTATTTAATTACATTTTGCTTGCCATCATCGCCATATAACTCCTTGGATTTCTTGTTATATGCCTGTGCTGCTTCTTCCGCAGTAGCAAACATGCCGATGTGTACGGATTTTCGATTAATTGATATGACAGCCCGGTAGCGGTTGTTTTCTTTGTATACCCCGGTATAGCCGGCTTTGCTGCTGGTCTTGCGTTTCCTGCTAGCCACCGAACGCGATCGGTAGATCAGGTTTTCGAGGCGGCAATCCAGCTTGTTGCTGTTTTTGGCGCCTACCAGGTTTTTCTCCTTCGATTTTGTTTTTGTCAAAAACTTCTCTGCAATGAGTTTGTGCAGGTAGATGGTTTCCGTTTTGTAACTGCCATCCGCTTTTTTCCATGTTTTCTGGAAAACGGCACATCCGCTGGAGTGCTTGCGGAGATTGTTGATGAAGTCTACTTTTACCAGATAAGGGTCAGAGGTAAGGTATTCGTATACCTGGTCGTCTAATAAAACTTCATCATCGGCGTTTTTTAATTTTACTTTGTACAACACGCTCGACAGGTTTTAGATGTTTATAAAAAACTGACTCTGCCCGGCTTCAATGCTTGCAAGCACGAGAAAGAGCGAAAACCAAAGATTTGGCTAGTGGGTAAAAAATCAGACTATCAGATGTTGAGACTATCAACAAATCAGACGGCCTAACAGCACAAATATGGGATTATAGAAGAGAAGGTATCTTTTGTGTTTGTCCATGTTTCCTCAAATTTACGCACTAATTAGTTTTTTTTATGCTTGAAAACGAATTTTTTATGCAGCGCTGTTTTGATTTGGCCAAATTGGGCCTTGGCGCCGCCTCTCCCAACCCCTGCGTAGGCGCTGTGCTGGTCTATAATGACCAAATTATCGGCGAAGGCTACCACAAAAAACACGGACAAGCGCACGCAGAAGTAAATGCGCTGGCGAGCGTAAAAGCAGCAGACAGGCATCTGATACCGGGTTCTACCCTCTTTGTTTCGCTTGAACCCTGCTGCATTTACGGCCATACTCCGCCCTGCACGTCGCTTATTATTGATAATCGCATTCCCAAAGTGGTCATAGCCTCAACCGACCATACTCCCGGCGTCAATGGCCGCGGAGTTGAGCTGTTGCGCGAGGCCGGCATAGAAGTAGTGACCGGCGTGCTTCAGCAGGAAGGCGACCGCCTGAGCGCTCCCAGAAATGTGTTCGCCGCGCAACAAAGACCATATATCATCCTGAAATACGCAAAAACGCTCGATGGGTATATAGCGCGCGTAGACAATCAGCAGGGATGGATAACCTCTGATTACACGAAGAGGCTTGTGCACAAATGGCGCTCCGAAACGGATGCGATTTTGGTAGGCACCCGAACCGCTCAAATAGATAATCCCGCACTCACTAACCGGCATTATTTTGGGAAATCCCCCCTGCGGATTGTTCTCGACAGGTTTCACGTGCTTTCTTCCGGCCTAGCTTTATTTGACGGCAAGGCCCCTACCCTGGTCGTCACAGCCTCTGAACCCCTCCAACCCATCGACGGCGTAGATTATTTTGTTATTGAAGATTGGGACGCCTTATTACCTCGGTTGCTCCACTATTTGTATCATTGCAAAATCGGTATGCTCCTGGTGGAAGGCGGCCCTGCTTTGCTTTCTAGCTTTATTTCCGCGAACCTGTGGGATGAAGCAAGAGTGTTGACGGGCGCCGTAAGCTGGCCGGAAGGGCTACAGGCCCCTACCCTGCTCAGTAACCCCGTATTTGATTTTAAATTGGGACTAGATAATGTTAATATTTATTTTAATTCATAATATACTGATTATTAATTTAATAAAAAAATAATTTACTTTACTAAGCATAGTCGGGTTTTCAAATAAGTTAAACTTCTTTTAAATAGCGGCTCAATCACCATAAGCGGCTACCCAATTTTGTTACATACTTACTACTTTTGCAACAAAATAAGAGAAAATTGCATTGACGATGAAAGTATGGGGAATTGCTGGAGTTTTGCTGTTATCTATAAATGTATCGCTTAGTGGTCAAACCAAAGCGGAGCCGGAGGCCATTCAATGGCTAAACTGGGATCAGGCTACTTCCAAATCCAAAGAAGATAAACGCAAAGTTTTGCTCAATATTTACACGAGTTGGTGCAGATGGTGCGACCGCATGGACCAGGTAACTTTTAGCGATCCCAAAGTTGCCAAGTACATCAATGAAAAATACCACGCCGTCAAGTTTGACGCGGAATACAAAGAAGATATCAGCTTCAATGGCAAGGTGTACAAATATGTAAAAAATGGGAAGACCGGATATCACGAATTCGCCGCCGAGCTACTGAACAATCGATTGTCTTTCCCTGCAGTTGTGATATTAGATGAAGAGCTGCAAACTATTCAAACAATCATGGGTTTTAAGCCTCCCAAACCGTTTGAGTGTATCATCTCGTATTTCGGATCCAATCAGTATAAACTCACCCCCTGGTCGGCTTATGAGCGGAATTGTATGCACGAGGCCCAGCCTGTTCGCACAGAAAAACAATCTTTCCCCGCGCAGCCCAAACAATCTCCGCAGCTGAGGTTGATTAAAAACTAAAGCGCCCTTTTTACCTCCTTCTCCCGCCGAGCCCCAGGACGCCCAACAAACCCCGGGTCAATTCCCGTGCAATCGTACGGCCAACCTGGCGGGTTACAGGGCTATCAATAATCTCTTCGAATGTACTTTTTGTGGCTCTTCCTCTTGAACGGCTAGATGAAGTAGACTGGCGGGCTTTTTCCTGCTGCTTTCTAAGTTCTTCCTGCACGCTTTGCTGATGGGCTTCTTCCATTTTTGCATGCAGGATCTCGTGGGCGCTTTCCCGGTTTATTTCTTCATTGTATTTTCTGACCAGAGAAGAGCGGGAAATGATAGCCGATATTTCACTATCTGTAAGGACATCCATCCTCGATTGGGGGGCCCGCAGCATGGTATGCACCAGCGGCGTAGGAATGCCTTTTTCATTCAAAGCGGTGACAAAAGCTTCACCAATACCCAATTCAGTGATCAACTGATCTACTTCGTAGTAATCCGTTTCGGGATAGTTCTCGGCGGCCATTTTGATGGCTTTTCGGTCTTTAGCCGTAAAGGCGCGCAAGGCGTGCTGAATTTTCATGCCTAGCTGGCCCAGTACACTATCCGGGATATCAGCCGGGTTTTGTGTGACAAAAATGAGCCCGACGCCTTTTGAACGAATCAGTTTTACGATGGCTTCAATCTGATCGAGTAGCGTTTTGGAGGCTTCCTGGAACACCAGGTGGGCCTCGTCAATGAAAATAACCAGCTTGGGTTGTTCCACATCGCCTTCTTCAGGAAAAGAAGAATACACCTCAGCCAGCAATTGCAGCATAAAGGTAGAGAAAAGCTTGGGCCGATCCTGAATATCACTGAGCCTGATAATGGAAACGATCCCCCTACCCTTCTCGTCTAACCTGCAAAGGTCTTCTACCTCAAATGATCTTTCGCCAAAGAAAACATCGGCGCCCTGTTGTTCCAGTTCTACGATTTTGCGCATGATAGACCCCACCGACGCGGAGGAAATCAACCCATAGGAGCGTTCGATCTCCTCCTGGCCAGGACCGGTGATGTACTGCAGGGTTTTCTTGATATCTTCCAGATCGAGCAGGGGCAAGTCGTTGTCGTCGCAGTATTTGAAAATGACGGCCATAACACCTGCCTGAGTATCGTTGATTCCCAGTATTTTAGAAAAAAGAACCGGGCCAAATTCCGACACTGTAGCCCGCAAGCGGGCGCCTTTTTCGTTGGAGAGAGAAAGAAACTCCACCGCATTGCCGGAAGGTGTAAAAGGAATGCCCAGTTTTTGGTGCCGTTCCTCGATTTTTGGGTTTGAAGTACCCGGCATGGCAATACCGCTAAGGTCGCCCTTGATATCCATCAGCAGGCATGATACGCCGTTAGCGGATAATTGCTCTGCCAGAATCTGAAGGGTTTTGGTTTTTCCCGAACCGGTAGCGCCGGCGATGAGCCCGTGGCGGTTCATCGTTTTGAGGGGGATTTTGATAGAAGTCCCCAGCAGGCATTCTTTTTCCAGCATGGCGCTTCCTAAGGTGATAGAAGGGCCTTTAAATGCATATCCTTCTTGAATCAACTGGATAAATTGCTCTTGCTTCGACATATTATATGGCGGCTTTTTAGAATACTATTGCTGCTTATTCCACTTCTGAATGCGCAGGTCGTATCGTTTTTTATTAAATTCCCAAAGATCGATATTAAACGTGCTTTCGAGTTGATCTTCCAGATCATCGGGCATCAATTCGGGGAAAAAGTCGATTTGTGTCAGTGCTTCCACTTTGTCTACAGACGTAGCAAATTTAAACAAAGGTTCATAACTAATTTCATTGGGAAGCACAAAAGCGATAGCCTTCACTTCGGGATCGGTAAGGTCGAGTAGTACTTTGAAATAGGCTACAGGCACAGATACCTCATTATCGCCTATCGTGCTTTTGGGGGTTTCGGACAACACAGGGCCGGTGACTACATACAGCTGCTTGTTTTTGCGAGCCCAATCGCGGGTAAGCTCTTCCAGTTCCCGCCATACCCCTTTGTTGAAATTGCGGGCTTGCGGGCTGATATTGCTCATATAAAAAGTTTCCTGCATGGCTTCTTTATTAAAAGCCATATCCGCGGCGGGTACCAGGTGGCCGCGGTCGTAGCCCGAATTGCGGTAGTCATCTGGAGTGGCGGAGCCGGTTTTGATAGAAGGGTCGGGCAGGAATTCATCGCTACGCTCTTCCCATGGCATGTCCAATTGCTCTTTTTTGAGCACATAAGCTACCCACTCTGCTTGTTCGTGATCTTCATTATAAGAGAGTGAATAATGGCGCCTGTTAACAATCCGGCCTGTAGTCGATGTGGGCAAATAGTATGCTTCAGCCACGTATTCATCCGTACTTTCGCTTGTAGCCGGTGTATTATTTCCCGTGAATAGATTGAAGATATAAAACAGCCCTCCGACAATAGCGGCGAAAAGACCTACTTTTACAATAGCATCGGAACCCTTACCGCTCTTTCGGCTGTAGTTCGTTTTAAATTTGGCCATGCGCTATTTTTTGTTGCCTTTCTTTTTCTCTTGCTCTTTGGCGGCTTGCAGGCGTTGTTGTTCTTTCATTGCTGTCTCCAATCGCGCCTGAAATCCTGTTTTCTTCTTGGGCTTTTTCTTGTTTTCTTCCAGCATCAGCCTGATCTTATCCTCGTTAATGAGGAAATTTTTGGTAATAAGCGTCTGTCCGATATTCAACAAGTTGCTAAACAGCAAGTAGCAGGTCAAACCCGATGCAAAACTGTTGAAAAAGCCAAGGAAAAGAATTGGCATGATATACTGCATATACTTCATCGCCGGTTGTGAAGAGAAGTCCATATGCTGCGAATTGTAATAGGTATAGGCCAGCGTGGATACAGCCCAAAGCATTGTAAACAAGCTGATATGAGCGCCAAAGCCCATGGGGATTTCAAAGGGAAGACGCATAATTACGTCGTAAGAAGACAAGTCGTGGGCCCACAGAAAAGGCGCCTGGCGGAATTCAATAGATGCTGGAAAAAAGCGGTAGAGTGCAAACCAGATGGGCATTTGTAATAACATAGGAAAACAGCCTCCCAATGGATTCACGCCGAATTCGCGATACATCTTCATCGTCTCCATCTGCTGCTGCTGGGCGTCGTCTTTGAATTTTTCTTTTAGCGCGGCTATTTGGGGTTTCAGCGCGCCCATTTTCGATTGGGAGTATATCATCTTGTATGTCAGCGGGTACACCAGCAGTTTCACAAACAGCGTTAAAAACAAGATAACGATACCCTTACTTCCTATAAAACCCGAGAGGAAGTTGAATATCGGGCGAATCACCCAGCGATTGATCGTACCAAAGATGCTCCTGCCGAATGGGATGACATCCTGGAGGTCGTCGCCCATAGCGTACAGGCGGTCAAACTCATTGGGGCCGACATAAAATGCCATTTTAAAAGGTTCTCCGGCGGCGCCGTCGTACGGCAGTTTAATGCTGGAAGTCAGCTTTTTAAGATCGGCTCCTTTTTCGTCGAGCAGCTTGGTCTCGAGTTTGGCCCCCTTGAAATTCTGAGATTCGGCTATCAAAGAACTGTTGAAAAACTGGTTAACATGAGAAACCCACCTGAGAGGAATATCGGTCAGCTCTTCGGTATCATCGGCAGTACACGAGCAATATGTAGGGTCGTTTTCGGCTATCTTGTAATAAACCGTAGAATAGTTGCGCTCATATTTGGTATTAATTTCTATCCTGTCGAGATAATTGACCCAATTCAGGCTGATTTCGCTGGTGTTGGGCGCCAGGATATCCTGCAAGCCCGCCATGTGTATAGCATAATCAATCTTGTAGGTTTCCGGCGCCAGGGTATAAGTCTGCTCGATGTATTTGCCCTCACCGACATCGGCGCGAAAGGCAATGCCATTGGGCATTTTCATTGGCCTGAAGTACAGATCTCCCGTATTTACCCCACCTTTAGGCAACTGGGGGATGGGGAGGAAGTATTCGAACTTATTTTTGTCGTCTTCCAATAGTTTGAGATCGACATTGGTGATCTTTCCATTGGCATCTTCCACCTGCTTCTTGTACTTTTTCAGTACAACTTCTTTTATGCGTCCGCCTTTGTTCGTAAAAGTGATAGCGAACAAGTCGTTTTCCAGCGTAGTAAGCTGTTCCGATCCGGTGGCGGCAGCGGCAAATGGGCCGAAATTAGCCTGTTGCTGAAGTGTGCCGGCGCTGTCGGAGCGGGTTGATTGTGGAGAAACAGCCGTCGTTTGAGCGGTATCTGCAGAGGGAGCTTTCTCGGTTGATTTCTTATTCAACAGCGCAAGAGAGTCTCTTTGTTGGTTTTGCCTGGTGATTTCCTCTTGAGAGGGCGCCATATACCACTGCCACACGATCAACAACCCCATGATCAGCAAAACCCCAATAATTGTATTCCTATCCATTAATTGAAATTCGTTTGTTCCAATAGGTGATTTTTCTAATGCACCGCAAAGGTATAATTTATCCGCAAGGCAACAAAAATAGAAAGACGAGTATCGGATTTATCGGTACAAACGGAATTCATGATTCGAAATAAGGTTACTTCAACCCGGGGCAGAACCCCCGGGTTGAAGTTTATAAATCAGGCTGGCTCTTTGCCGCCATCCAGAAACTCCTGGTATTCACTTAGCTCTTTCCAGTTGCCCGCAGCGGCCAGAGCGGCTTGTTTGGGCCAGGTAGAAGGATCGGCCATGCGGAAGCTATCGCCGCCTTTTTCGAGCAGACCTTTCAGGTGTGCGACACTGGCGGCAGCCAGGTCTGACCAGGTATTGATGCCGTCTGCTTTAAGCAGTTGCTCAATTTTTAGGCCCACCCCTTCAATGATCTTTAAATCTTCAGGATTGGTGGAGAAGCCGAGCAGTTTTGCCGCTAGTTTTTCCACTTTTGAAGGAGTATCGCCATCGCCGGTATCCTTGCCTGCGCTGAGTGTTTTCTGCATGGCAATGAGTTCATCCCAGTGATTTTCGGCAGCAAGCAGGGCTTGTTTGGGCCAGCTTGCCGGATCGTGCATGCGATAATTGGGGCCGGCGTTGTCGAGGATGGCGCGCAGATCGTCAACGCTTGCGGTAGCTACATCAGACAGCGTGGCCAAGCCCGCCTTTTTGAGAAGTTCTTCTACTTTCGGGCCCACACCTTCAATAAGTTGCAGATGATCCTGGCCGAAAATAGCGGTATAATCAATTCCCTCGGCGCCCCGGCCAGTGATCAGGCCGCCATCGCCCATATGGTCAATTTTGGTTTGCAATACTGCCTTATCGGCTTCGCATTGGCGCAATGCCAGCTTGAGTTTTTCGTCCGATTTGGCAATTTCGTCGTATTGATATTTCAGGCTCATGTAGTCTTTTTCCATATCGACTACTTTTACCTGATATCCTTTAACTTCTTTATCGAGTTCATCGGCGCGTTTTTTGTATTCGTACCACAGCCACCATCCAAGCAGCAAACCCAGCAAAAAAGCGCCCAGAGAGAAGAGCCACCACATTGGGCAGCTAAGGCCAAACGGCGTATCGTGTAATAATAAAATTTGCATTGACATAGTTGGTTGATTTTGTTTTGATGGTTACTGTTGTTTTTTAATAAGCCGTACTTCTACCCGGCGGTTGTTGTGCCTGCCTTCATCAGTGGCGTTGGAATCAACGGGTTGTTCCTGACCTTTAGAGGAAGTGCTTATTTGGTCGGCATTGACGCCTTTTTGCGTTAACACCCCTTTGATACCCATAGCGCGGGCCATACCCAATTTTGAGTTATAGTCGGGAGCGCCCTTATTATCCGTGTGGCCGGTCAGTTGAACTGTTTCGCCGGTAGTAGCAATACGTTTGGCCAGCTTGTTGAGATATTCGTCCACCGACGGATCGTATTCGCGTTCGGTAGAGTTGTAGGGGAATCGGATAATGATTCTATCGTCCAGTTCTTCGACGGTTTGGGCCAGTTTTTCTTCGGGTTTGATCCATTCGAACAGAGCCGCTTCAAAATAGCCGTTGCGCACGCCTTCGCTTTCGTCCATGAGACGGGCGCGCAGTTTGATGCGGTCGTCGGGGATATCGGGGAAGAGAGCCCTGACTGCCTGCGCACGGGCAAATCCCATGTTATCGAAACCATCGGGTTTGGGCTCGTCTTCAAAATATTGCCCGGTAATTTCAAGGATTTGTCCATCCTGCATCCCGGCCAACAATTTTGCCTTTAAATCGTCGAAACCCTGATTGGTGTTAGCCGCCTCTTTTGACCATTGGAAATCAATGGGATACCTCTTCAGGTCCAAGGCGCTGTCCTGTTGTATGATGGCATCTTCTCCACCTGTACAACAATCTTGAATACAGCCCCTATACGCCAGTAAGGAATAGAGCAGCCACACAATCAACATAATAAGAACTTTGATTGGTGCGGACATGGATGTTGGTTTTTGTTTTTGATTTGAAAAAGAAGCTATGAGAGCTTTTCCGTAGATCCAAATATAAGCTTTTGATTTCGAAACTTTTGGATTTATAGCCTAAAAATTTTAACATTTTGGGAAATACAATAGAAATTTTACACTGGCATAAACTTGGCGGCAAGCAATGAATTATTCTAGAAGGAAAATGGCTATATTTGCGCTTCTTTTATCAAAATTAAGCTTGTAAAGATGTTTGAAAGCCTAAGCGATCGTTTGGATGTAGCGTTTAAGGCGCTCCGTGGCGATAATAAGTTGACGGAGCTGAATATTGCCGAATCCATAAAAGAAATCCGTCGCGCGTTAGTAGGAGCTGACGTAAACTACAAAATAGCCAAGGAATTTACAGATAAAGTAAAAGACAAGGCATTGGGCGCCGATAACGTTCTCAAGTCGGTTTCTCCCGGCCAGCTCATGACTAAAATCGTGATGGATGAGTTGGTGGAGCTGATGGGGGGCCAGGCTGCCGGCATCGACCTATCGGGAAAACCCACGGTTGTGCTCATCGCCGGTTTGCAAGGCTCGGGTAAAACTACTTTTTCCGGTAAACTGGCTCACCATCTAAAAACCAAGCGCAACAAAAAACCGCTGTTGGTGGCCTGCGACGTATACCGCCCCGCAGCTATTGACCAACTTTCTACGCTGGCCGAACAGGTTGGCGTGCCGGTATACAAAGAACCCGGCAATAACAACCCGGTAGCTATCGCGCTCAAGGCTATCGAGTCTGCCAAACAACAAGGTCAGGACGTGGTTATTGTGGACACGGCCGGCCGACTGGCAGTAGACGAGGAGATGATGAAAGAGATAGCGAACGTCAAACAGGCTATCCTTCCCCACGAGGTGTTGTTTGTAGTTGATTCCATGACAGGCCAGGATGCCGTGAATACGGCCAAGGCCTTCAACGATATCATTGATTTTGACGGCGTGGTGCTGACCAAGCTGGACGGCGATACCCGCGGTGGCGCGGCTCTTTCTGTGAAATATACCGTCGGCAAACCCATCAAGTTTGTGAGTACGGGCGAAAAGATGGATACGCTCGATGTGTTCTACCCCGACCGGATGGCCCAGCGCATCCTCGGCATGGGCGATATCGTGTCTTTCGTGGAGCGCGCACAGGAACAATTCGACGAGCAGGAAGCCAAGCGCATCGAGAAAAAGTTGAAAAAGAATAAGTTCGATTTTGACGACTTTCTCAGCCAGATCAACCAAATCAGGAAGATGGGCGATATCAAAAGCGTGTTGGGCATGTTGCCCGGCGTTGGAAAAGCCATGAAGGATGTCGACATCGATGATAGCGCATTTAAGCGCGTGGAAGCTATGATACAATCAATGACTCCCCACGAACGCGGCAACCCGGAAATCATGAATATGAACAGAAAAAAGCGCATCGCTATGGGTAGCGGCAGGTCGCTCGATGAAGTGAATGCTTTTATCCGGCAATTTGAACAGATGCGCAAAATGATGCACAAAATCGCCACGAATCCCAGTCTGATGGGTATGACCGGCGGCGGCCCGGGCGGCATGAACAAGGGATTCCGCCGCTAGCAAGCGATGCCTGCACTCCAACTGTTTACCAATGCCAAGGCCGTTCAGTTTTTTCAACTGGCCAGGCAGGGCACGTCTATCCTCATCGCCATATTACTGGCTAAATCGGCGCTATCAACCTCCCAGATAGGCGCCTACGAAATGTTGTTTTATCTGGGTTTTATCACCAGTTTTTTCTGGACTTCCGGGCTTATGCAAGGCATGCTAAGCATGTATCCCCGCGAAACCGAAGAAGGCCGGCGCCGCTTTGTTTTTAATAGCTTTTTGAGCTTTTGCCTGGTAAGTTTGGGGCTAACGCTTTTGATGTGGGGCGGCAAGCAATGGATATTACCGGCTTTAACCGGAAAGGCATCGCTCGACTATTACGCCATTTTTCTCTGGTTTTCTCTTTTCAACCTCCCTGCTACTCTCCAGGAAAATTTTTATTTGCTGCACGAGAGGCCTCGTCAATTATACCTGTGGGCTATTTTCTCTTTTGGTCTACAGTTGGCGGCCGTGCTGATTCCCGTCTTTTTGGGGCTCGGGCTCGGCGTTAGCTTTTTTTGGCTGACCGTGCTTGCCGTGGCAAAATGGGGTTGGCTTGCGATTTATGTTGTCAAAAACGGCCGCTGGTCTTTAGACCGTTCCCTACTCTACCGCTGGTGGATATTATCAACTCCATTGATGCTGTATGCTTTAATTAGCGGCTTCAATCAGTCATTTGACAGTTGGCTGGTAGGGTTTAGTTACCCCGGCGACGAGGCTGTTTTTGCGGTATTCCGTTACGGCGCCCGGGAATTCCCCCTGGTTATAGCTATGGCAAATGCCTTCAGCACAGCAATGTTACCTGAAATCGCCAAAAACCTGGAGAAAGGACTTGAGGCTATCCGGATAAAATCTATCTCCCTGCTTCATGCGCTTTTTCCAGCTTCGATATTGCTCATGCTTGGCAGCAAATGGCTTTTTCCACTGGTTTTTAGTCGCGCTTTTGATGATAGTGTATTGATTTTCAATGTCTTTCTGCTGATTACGATAAGTAGATTAGTATTTTCAAGAACCGTATTGGTTGGTTTACAGGACAATAAGATGATTTTGCTAATTTCAATTGCAGAATTTTTCGTCCATATAGCGGCCGGTTTTTTGTTCGTATCTATTTGGGGACTAGCGGGAATTGCCATAGGGGCACTTCTGGCTTATACCCTCGAAAAAGTACTTATTTGTGCGTATCTTTATAGCAAACACGGCATTGGAATAAGCCGCTACACCCCGATGGGGCTGTATTTATGGTATAGTGCCGCGTTATTGGCGAGTTTTGTGGTCAGTTTATTATTTTAAAAAATGATACAATACAAAACGCCCAAGTTGTGCGTATACGAAAGCGCACTATTCCGTACCACCTCGACAGTGATCTATACGGATGATATGGTACTGGTAGTAGATCCCAACTGGTTGCCGCATGAGATTGACCAGATTACTGAAGACATCGAAGATGTGCACCCTCATCGACCTTTGTATTTACTGTTTACACACTCCGATTACGACCATATCATTGGATATCAGGCATTTCCAGAAGCAAAAGTTATCGCCTCCAGGGCTTTTACACAGCGCACCGATACAGAAAGTATACTGCAACAGATAAGGGACTTTGACGATGAGTATTACATAAGCAGACCATACCCCATCACCTACCCCCAAGTAGATCATATCATCGAAGGAGAAGAAGAAGTGCTTCAAATCGGCGACACCCGGTTGATCTTCTGGCAGGCTCCCGGGCATACCAACGACGGATTATTTGTACTCATAGAGCCACTTGGCGTTTTTATCGCCGGCGATTATTTGTCCAACATTGAATTTCCATATATTTACTTTAATAGCAGCGCTTACGAAGATACGCTCGATAAGGCAGAGATGATTCTGCATCATTACAAACCCCTGCTGCTTATACCGGGCCACGGCGATGCTACCTCCGATATTGGAGAAATGGAATTGAGGATTTATGAAAGCAGGCAATACATTAAGGAATTGAGGGCATCCCTACGGGGAGGGCCTCCCTATCCCACTAAACTGCTATGGCTTAGGTACCAATTTCCCCACAGTATGGGCCGTTACCACAAGGGAAATATTGCCCTGCTGAAAAAAGAACTCGGTTTGGTTTAACTATAAGTCTTTTAATGCAATACGACGAAAGCCGTCGATCTTCGAGTATTAGTTTCGAAAAGAGCTACAGTATAATACACCCCCGGCTTCCAGGTGCTCACATCCAACCGAATGCTATTGGTGTTACATCGTTCTTGCTGCCGGTACACGATCTCTCCAGCAGCATTATACACCCATATCTGCTTACAGGCCTGTTGCGTATTTTCCCAGCTTACCACAGCCGAGCGGCTTGCAGGAGAGGGATGCACCGACAATTTATTCTCTGCGTATGCTCCGATCGTTTCTGTGCTCGTGACAACCGTATCAGGGCTTACAAACAGCGAATCAAGCGGGTATGACATAATAGAACGGCCGTGTGTGCCGGCAATAAGCTCGTTGTGGGTTTCATTCCAGGTGAGATGAAACACGGGCACCATGGGCATATTATTGCCTAAACGCGCCCAGGCTTGTCCTCCATTTTTTGTGCCGTAGATGCCGCCGTCGGTGGCCGCAAACAGCACTGTATCCTGGTGGCCTGGTAAAACGAGTAAGTCGTTGACAGCCAGGTTGGGTAAATTGGCACTGATACTCGCCCAGGTATTGCCCCTATCGTCGGAACGATGGATACGCGGGGTAAAATCGTTGTCTTTATAGCCTGAATGGCTCACATACACAGTATTCTCAAACGAAGGCGAAGCCTCGACATTAGTGACGTATCGGTTTGGCAGGTTGGCATAGATAGGCGTCCAGCCCGTACCGTCGTCGTCGGTGCGCCACACGTTGCCATCCGTAGTGCCCACATACAAAAGCCCTTGCACACGCGGTGATTCTGTGATGGTGGTAATTGTATGAAAATTGGGACTAAAAACAATGCCGTCGGTAAGGTCTTCGCTAATAGGAAACCAACTGGGATTGGCGCTGTCCAGGTTTTTATACACCCTGTAAGTACCGGTATACATCACATTGGGGTCGTGGGAACTAATAAAATAGGGACTGTCCCAGTGCGTGCGGTCTCCGTCGTCGATACCTGTATCACCCTCATTCCAGGAATTGCCTCCATCGGTGGACACTCCGATATTTCCATTTTGGGATTCTGCGTATACAATCAAAGGGTTCTCGGGGTGAAAGACCATCTGAAAGCCATCACCGCCATAAATGCGTAGCCAGTCGGTGGTCAGGTCGGGGCCGCCTGCACAACCGTTGTCTTGCAATCCCCCATAGCACCAACCGGGCTCGTGAGGGTTATAAGCGACCCTATAAACCTGGTTGGTGGGAATACGTTCGATATCCGACCAGGTTTGGGTATTGTCGGAGCTTTTGTACAAACCTCCGTCAGTAGCCAATAAAATAGCCCCCGAGGGTGTAAACTGCAAATCGTGTTTGTCGGCGTGAACCGAATACTCCCACCAGGGCGGAGAGGCTTCCAGCCAGGAAGCGCCGCCGTCGGGCGACCGCCACAAATCGACTCCAAGTAGGAATATATCATTTGGGTCGTTGGGATTGACCCGTATCTTGCCAAAATACCAGCCAAAGCCCCCCAATACCCCAGGTAATATATCATTAACCTGATCTTGGGGCATAGTGGGCTGCCAGCTTGCACCCGAGTCAGTAGTTCTAAACACGTTAAACACCTGGCTATTGGTACCCACGTATTGTGCATATACAATATTGGGCTGGCTGGGAGAAATAGCGAGGCCGATACGGCCCATATTCCCGGTAGGAAGTCCATTTGTCAATTGAATCCAGGATTCTCCACCGTTGGTAGTTTTAAAAATGCGGGCATTGGGGCCGCTAACCATAGACTCGGAGTTATTTCGGATTCTATCCCAGGAAGCGGCATATAAGACATCTGGTTGTGTGGGATTCATCACCAGGTCAATTACGCCCGATTGGTTGCTGACGAACAAAATTTGTTGCCAGGATTGGCCGCCGTCGACCGATTTATAAAGGCCTCTGTCGTTAGTGCGTTCAAAGGGCAATCCCATGCAGGCTGCGTAAATAATCTGACTATTAGCAGGGTGCACGGCAATTCGGGATACAATGCGCTGGTTAGTGAGGCCCAAATGCTGCCAGGTAGCACCGCCATCTGAGCTTTTATAAATGCCGTTGCCCAAAAACGGATAAGCTGAAATATTGGGATCGCCTGTACCTGCGTAAACCACGTTGGTATTTTGCGGGTCGATAGCTATAGCGCCAATAGCGAGAAAAGGTTGGTCGTCAAAAACAGGAATCCAGTCCTGGCCACCATTCGTGGTTTTGTACAAACCGCCAACGGCAAACCCCACATACATAATATCTTCATTAGTGGGATCGACGGCTACGGCATTTATGCGTGCGCCGATATTGGCCGGGCCTCTTTCCGTCCAGGGCAGGTCAAATCCGTCAAAGTTTTTTTCGGCGCTGCGCTGTATGGCATCCTGTAGTGCCGCCGTATAGGATTTGATAGCGAAAGTTGATTCCGGATACAAACGCTGCATGAAGAACCATTCGTCGGGACGAAGTTGAGATGCGGCGTTTGCTGGAGAATTCTTGGAGCGCCACAAAAAAGCGCTGACAGCTGCCAATCCAATCAGTGATATAGCAGCAACGACCCAAAATTTTCGGGAATTAAGGCGTATAGTCATTATTTCAGGTTGTCGACAAATAGCGATCTGATCTCAACGGAATCTTCCGGCTTGAGCCGGCCGCTAAGAATAAGCCTCACCTCGCGCCTGCGCGGGGCGCTCTCGTAGCGCTGTTGTTCGATTTCATTGAGTGGGATGACAGCTGGCACCTGGATAGGCTTGCCGTTGATTTCATCGAGCGCCACGAAAGTATAATAGGCGTGATTGCACCGGCGCGGATTATGCCCTTTAATATCGGCAGCAAAAATCTCTATATAAACCTCAACAGAGGTATTAAAAGCGCGGGTAACGCTCGCTTCGATAGAAACCACTTCGCCTACCTTTATCGATTTTTGAAAAGAAACATGATCTACCGAGGCTGTCACCACGTGCGCTTCGCAGTGTTTACCTGCGCAAATGGCACTAGCAATATCCATCCAGCGCAATAGGTTGCCCCCCATGAGGTTGCCCATGAAATTAGTATCATTGGGCATCACCATTTCGGTCATGACGGCCTTAGAATCAGCGACTTTTTTTGCTTTCGGATCTTGCTCCATTTATCTTATCATTACCCCTTTTCTATTCAAAAATGGGATATCTGTGAAATTGCCGGCGTCTATACTGCCTTGCACGAAGATATATTTTTTATCGTACATGTAATCTTCGTAAACAAAACTCACCCAGTATTCATTAGTGAGGTTGAACAAATTGGTATGTATGGGTTCGATTGGAATGTAGGCTGAAGGGCCGACCTCTTCAAAAAAGTGTCTGAGGACGGTAGTTTTGCGATTTTCTCCGTCTACCTCACCGTACCCTTTTGAGCTGATCAGTACATTTTTGATCGTGTCGTCCTTCAAGTTGATCAAAAAACTATCCCACATTTCTTCCTCTAAAAGCTCATCGCCTTCGCGGGGCACGATGGCTATCGCCAGGTCCTCCACTTTATGGTCCGGTATATCTTTGCGCATGAATTCTGAATAAAGTGCTAGCTTCCAGATATTTGTGATCCGGCAAGCCAAGTTGCCGAAAAAGCCACGCGAAGATAAGCTATGCTAGGCATATTTGTACCCGAAAACCTCTGCAAAATGAGACTTCAAAGTCGATTTAACTTCTTGCAAGGGAATATCTTTCCCCAATTCAGCGGCTAATGAGGTTACGGCCTTGTCTGCATCGCTAATACCGCAAGGGATGATGAAATCAAAATGAGTCAGATCTGTATTCACGTTCAGCGCAAAGCCATGCATAGTAACCCACCGGCTCAGGTGCACGCCAATGGCGCATATTTTTCGTTGAGGTTTTCCGTTAGCTGCATCCAGCCAAACACCGGTATACTCTTTTATCCGCACGCCGGTTAGTCCATAGTCAGCCAATAGCCGGATGACAGCATCCTCCAGCGCTCTTACGTAGCGGTGTACATCCGTAAAAAAGCAATCGAGATCAAATATGGGGTACCCCACCAATTGTCCCGGTCCGTGATAGGTAATATCCCCTCCCCTATTGATTTTGAAAAAAGTAAACCCTTTTGCTTGCAAATTTTCTTCATCTAAAAGCAAGTGATCAACCGACCCCGATTTGCCTAATGTAAACACGGGTGGATGTTCACAAAACAGCAGAAAGTGAGATTGCGGTAGCGGGTCAATTCCGGACGAAATCAGATTGCGGCTTTCCAATTTATTGTCAACCAAACTTTTATGCAGTTGCCGTTGCAGATTCCAGGCTTCTTCGTAGTCAATAATTCCAAGATCTTGGTATATAACCTTTTGCATCGCAATCTGCTGATTTGTTGAGATATGTTTGTAATTTTACAAATACAAATTACATTCCTATGAAAAGACAACTACACCTGGCAATTGGTTTACTACTTTTTGCCTCAACGGCGCTCAAATCACAATCGGCGCCGAATTTTACCATTACAGATTCCGACGGGCAGTCACACAATTTGTACACCGATTACCTGGACCAGGGGAAAACGGTAGTCATTAAGTTTTTCTTTACCACTTGTCCGCCCTGTAATGCCATTGCTCCTCTTATGGAGCCGTTTTACCAGGAATGGGGCGGCGGCGCTCACGATGTAGAGTTTATCAGCCTCAGCATCATGAACTTTGACGACAACAACGACGTGGCGCTTTACAAAGCCGCTAAAGGCCATACTTTTCCCGGCGCCGGTATAAACGGCGGTAGTATCACGGCATCCCAGCCTTATATAAACGGCATGTTCGGCAACTTTACCGGTACGCCCACATTTGCCGTAATAGCCCCTGATCGCAGTGTTATATTTGACCCCCGTGGGATTAGTTTTGTCGCGACTCTTGATTCTGTAGATGTAGCAATAAGGAGTACCGGCGCTGAAAAGCCGCCAATCCCCTACACTATTAGCGGAACGGTCAAAAACACGCTAAATGTTGGTGTTGCGGGGGTAAGCGTTTCCGTAAGCGGATTAGAACAATACGTAGATACAACCGATAGTGCGGGACAATTTGAATTTACAGCCATGCTGGAGCCCCGGTTAGACTACTATTTGTCGGCAAGCAAAAACTACAATTTTGTGAATGGGGTCACCACATCAGACATGATAGATATCAGGAAACACGTGCTTGCCCTGCAGATCATCACACAACCCACTCGTTTGCTTGCTGCCGATGCCAATAAATCGGGAGGTATATCCACGCAAGACATAGTTGAGTTACGCAAGTTGGTACTTAGCGTACAAGATAGCCTAAGTCAGCAAGAGTCGTGGTTTTTTTACAATGCCGCTTATACATTTATTAATCCAGAACATCCTTTTCCCGAAATATACAATACGCTGAATGCAGCCATAAAATTTCGAACATCCAGTTTGCCGCCTTTCCATTTCCGGGCCATCAAAATCGGAGATATCAATGAATCTGCCGATCCGGGGCAATAAAAGCAAACGCAGTTTTTACACGCATATGATACAAGAGGTTTTTGCCTGAAAGGAATTAGGCTTATTTTTCGCCCCAAAATAAAAAAAACATGAAAATCCTGGTTCCTGCAATCGCCATTCTCATTAGCCTGGCGGCCTGTAAAACGCCGCAAAACAACGCATCTACGTCGGCTTCTCCAAACGTTGACACCCTTCGTTACGCGCCGGAAAAACACTTTTCCAACATTCGTCAGCTGACATTTGGCGGCGACAACGCTGAGGCGTATTTCAGCTTCAACGGCAAATTTTTGACTTTTCAGGCCACTAACGAAAAATGGAATGTGCCTTGCGACCAGATCTTTTACATGCCTATCGACGGGTATAAGTCAGCTATGCCGCCAATGGTCAGCACAGGCAAAGGCCGTACAACCTGTGCTTATTATATGCCGGGCGACAAACAAATACTGTACGCCTCCACCCATTTGGGGTCAGAAGCTTGTCCTGAAGTTCCCAGGATTGTCAACGGCAAATACGTATGGGGAATCTTTCCCGATTTTGACATCTTCGTAGCTGACCTCAAGGGCAACATCAAAAAACAGCTCACCAGCACGCCGGGATACGATGCCGAAGCTACGGTGTCGCCCGATGGCAAAAAGATCGTGTTTACCTCCATGCGCACAGGCGACCTCGAATTATACACCATGAATATAGACGGCTCTGCCGTAAAGCAAATAACCAGTGAATTGGGATACGACGGCGGCGCATTCTTTTCACCCGACAGCAAAAAGCTGGTTTTCAGGGCATCTCGACCCCGCACACCCGAAGAAGTAAGTACTTACAAAGATCTTTTGTCTCAGGGACTTGTTCAGCCCACCCTGATGGAGATATACACCTGCAACGCCGATGGTAGCGATATAAAGCAGATTACCAGCTTGGGGGGAGCTAATTGGGCGCCTTTTTTCCATCCTTCCGGTAAAAAAATCATCTTTTCTACAAACCACCACAGCAAAAGCGGGCGGCAATTCAACTTATTTGCAGTAAACATCGACGGCACGGGGTTGGAGCAAATCACTTTTGATACGGTATTTGATGCATTCCCTATGTTTTCGCCCAACGGCAAAAAGCTCGTATTTGCTTCTAACCGCAATAACAAGGGAGGGCGCGACACCAATCTTTTCATAGCTGATTGGGTGGAATAATTTGTAAAAAAATACCATGCCCCATTTTATGACCGGTTTGCGCAGAAACCCCTATTTTGACCAGCAAATAACAGGGTCATGCTGTTGCAATTTCCGGATTACTTCTTTTGGGGCACTTCTACGGCCGCTACGCAGGTAGAAACCGCCGGCGATCACAACTGGAAAGGTGTGCGCGCGCGCGATGGTTATCTGCTAGACCGCACTACCGACCACGAAAGGCGAAGAGAAGAAGACTTGGAGTACATTTGCCGGCTTGGCAATGTGTATCGCTGTAGTGTAGACTGGGCTCGATTACAAAATGCCCCCTTTAAGGCTTTTGACGAAGCAGTGATCGATGAATATCAAAGTTTTTTCTCCAAATTGAACGAACGTGGGGTGAAAGTCATGTTTGTCATTCACCATTTCACCAATCCTCTTTGGTTTGAAAAAGCGGGTGGATGGCTTGTCGAAGAAAATGTCAGTGCATTTGTCGATTACGCCCGGCAATGTATCGAGCATTTCGGTCCGTACGTTTTTAACTGGAATACCTTCAATGAGCCCAACGTATATGCCATGAATGCGCATATGCTGGGTAATTTTCCGCCATACCACCGTTCATGGGCGGAAGCCAATAAAGTGCTTTTGCACATGGGGATCGCCCACGAAGTGGTGTATGAAATGATCAAAACTCATTACCCCAACATTCCGGTAGGTATATCCTTCAACACTGCCTGGTTTGATGCCGCAAATTCCTGGGGGCGATTGCCGGCTGTGTTTACCGATTGGTGGTTTCACCGGAAAGCGGCCGAACCTTTTAGCAAAAAACTGGATTACTGGGGCCTGAGTTATTATGCGTATGTACCTTTCAACCCCAAGCCCATTACAGAGCTTGACCATCCCGGTAAATTGTCGAAAATGGGCATACCACACGATAATATGTGGGGATACAGACCGGAAGGTTTGGCCCGCATACTTCGCCAATTTCACAACAAATACAAAAAGCCTATCGTCATCACAGAAAACGGTATTTGCACCGATGACCCGCACCGGCGTATTCAAAGCATTCGGGATTACTTAAAAATTTGCCACCAGGCCATAAAAGAAGGTATTGATTTGCATGGCTATATCCATTGGAGCACCTGGGATAATTTCGAATGGCACTTGGGGCCCACGTATCGCTTTGGGCTGGTGCATGTTAACGTATTTACCAAAGAGCGGACGATGACGGCAGCCGGTGAGTTTTATGAACAGATCGTACAAAACAATTCAGTCGATGTGTAATTAAAATCCATAGCATATGTACCCTAAATACCTTTTGAAAATTGCCTGCTTGGCCTTGCCTTGTATGGGGCTTTGCCAGCATAACACTTTTTACCCTCCCGATGCCCGGGCAGCTGCGCTGGGCGGCGCCGGTGTTACCTTTTCAGATGTACACGGCGCCTTTGCCAACCAGGCGGGATTGACCGGCGTAAGCAGCCTGAGCGCTACAGCAAATGCAGAGCAAAAATTCTTGATCGGCGATGTTCAATCGGTAGCAATTGCGGTTGCCATGCCTACATCCGCCGGTGTTTTTGGCGCTGTCATTCACTATTTTGGGTTTCAACCATTCAACGAACAAAAACTGGGAATTGCTTATGCCCGAAATCTGCTAAAACACCTCGCTATCGGCGCAGAAATAAGCCTCCTGCATGCGGCAATAAGCGGTTACGGTCAACGGACAGCGTATACTTTTGAACTGGGACTGATCAGCGTAGTTTCCAGGCAACTCAGGATAGGTTTTCATGTGAGCAATCCCTTGCGCATCGCCTGGTCAGAAAACGACTACCTGCCCACCTTAATGCGATTAGGATGTCAGTATCAGCCTTCGGATAAGGTATCACTATATGGAGAAGTCGAAAAAGACATCGGTTATCCGGTACGAACGATCTGGGGGATCGAGTATAGCCCAACTGCTGGTTTTCAAGCCCGGCTGGGTTTGTCAACTGCCCCGCTGTCGCCTCGCTTCGGCGTGGGATTGCAGCTTTTTAAATCACTGCGCCTCGATATAGCGGCGGCCTATCACCAAATATTGGGATTTACACCCAGCGCAGGTTTTCATTTTCAAAAAAGTAAACTATGAATACTAATTGGTTGATCGTTGCCGCTACGGCGGCTGAAATACAGTCTTTTACCGCTTATTTATCGGAAAATGCTACCCTGCCGGATGAAATGCATTATGTTTTTGGTGATAAAAATATAACTGTATTGATTACAGGCGTCGGGCTAACTCAAACTGCTTATCATTTGGGCGCCGTTTTGGCCCGGCAGTCCTTCGACTTGGCAATTAATGCAGGCATTGCCGGCGCCATAAAACGCAGTGTGGCTTTAGGAGAGGTGGTGGAAGTAAGTAGCGAAATTTTTGGCGATACCGGCGCAGAAACCGCTACCGGGTCGTTTATCGATATACATGAAATGGGGCTAATTCCGCCTGATATGCCTCCATTTCTGAGAGGAGAACTGTTAAATCCAAATGCCGGGGCAACGGGACTGCCGCAAGTGAAAGGACTAAGTGTAAACAAAGTACATGGATATTTGCCAAGTATCACCGAAATGATGATACACTACGATGCAGATATTGAAACTATGGAAGGTGCTGCTTTTTTCTATGCTTGTTTGTCAGCTAGTCAACCCTTTATGCAAATTCGTTCGCTGTCAAATTATGTCGAGCCCCGCGACAGGTCGAAATGGAATATTCCTTTGGCAGTACAGACTTTGAATACCAAACTTATCGAACTTATTCAGCAAGCGAAGCCCTGATCATGCGGTCTTTGCCCTGTAAATCCTGGTGCAAAATGATATCCCTGAAACCCAATTGCGATAGTAACTCTTCTACCGCTATGGCATGAAATTCACTACATTCAAAAAACAACCAACCGGGGGGTCGGAGATGTTGCAAAGCAAAACGAGCTATTTTATCGTAAAAAAACAAGGGTTCATTTGATTCTACGAACAGCGCCAGGTGAGGTTCGTGTGACTTCACCCGTTCAGGCATCATATCTAATTCATTTTCAATTATGTATGGCGGATTACTTACAATTGCGTCGTAAGCAGGAAGCGTATACCAATCCTTTTCGCTACTTATATCGCATTGAATCCAATCGACCTGAGTATGATTAAGCGAGGCATTAGTTTTGGCAATTTCTAATGCCTCTACACTGATATCCAGGCCGGTTACCTGTGATAGTGGCAGCGATTTTTTGAGTGCAATAGCAATGCAGCCGCTACCCGTGCCGATATCGAGAATGCCGTCGGTTTTGTTGCCCAGTGTATTAACGATCCAATACACGAGTTCTTCCGTCTCCTGGCGGGGAATCAATACATCGGGGTTGACGGTAAATTTTAAACCGTAAAAATCAGCCTGGCCCAAAATGTATTGCAAGGGCTCATGGTGTATAAGCCGACGTGCAGTATCTTGTAACAGTTGTTGCTGATCGACAGATAGGAGGGCTTGAAATTGAGATGGCTTTAGTCCAAGTGCGTCTTCAAAGACAATTACGGCAATATTGCGTGCTTCCCGCTCTTCGTAAACAGCGAGCAGATCCGCGACTAATCGTTGAAAGGCTGATTCTGCAATCATTTTAACTCAGGACAAACGCCCCTTATAATCTTCATAAGTAAAACTTCGAACAAGCTCCAGTGTACCCTCCTCTTCATGCCAGATACAGATATCGGGGTGTTTTACACCGTTAAACATACTCGTTTTGACCATTGTGTAGTGGATCATATCTTCGAGGACGATCAGGTCGCCTACGGCTAATTCGCGGTCAAAAGAATACTCCGTCATATAATCACCTGCCAGGCAGGATACCCCTCCCATCCGGTAGCAGGGTTTTCCAGGTTGTGGAACGGTATCTGCTCCTGTAATACGGGGTCGGTAGGGCATTTCGAGGGTATCGGGCATATGAGCGGTAAAAGAAACGTCGAGGATAGCGGTTTTAATCCCGTGGTTTTCGACGATATCCAGGACGGTAGAGACCAGCACGCCGGTTTCCCAGGCTATGGCGCTTCCCGGTTCGAGAATGACTTCGAGATGGGGATAACGCCGACGAAAGGACTTCAGCAATTCGATTAAATGGGTGGTATCGTAACCTTTTCGGGTCATCAGGTGGCCGCCGCCGAAATTCACCCATTTCAGTTGGGCAAAACACCGGCTGAACTTTGCTTCAAATGCAGCAAGGACTTTTTCCAGGTCAAAAGATGAAGACTCACAAAGCGTATGGAAATGAAGTCCTTCGATACCACCGGGAAGGCCCCCCTCCAGCGTCTGACTCAGCTCCCCCAGCCTGGAACCGGGAGCTGCGGGGTTGTATAAGTCTACTTCTACCTTTGAATATTCCGGATTAACACGCAATCCTGCCGAAATTCCGCTACCTTCAAGTTGCCTGGCATAGCGCTGATATTGTGTCAGAGAATTGAAGGTAATATGGCTGCTGTAGCGCATAATTTCCTCAAAATCGCCGGGCTGATAAGCAGGAGAATAGGTATGAGCCTTGCAGCCCATTTCTTCGTAAATAAGCCGGGCTTCGTATAGCGAACTCGCCGTAGCCCCGCTGAGATATTGGTACACCAGCGGGAAAACGCGCCACATAGCAAAACCTTTGAGTGCCAGTATGATAGACACTCCCGCTTCATCCTGCACCCGTTTAATCAGTTCCAGATTTTTGATCAGTCGATCCTGCTCCAACACATAAGCGGGCGAAGGTACTTGCTGAATATCGATAGGCATAACAAGCTTTTTGTCCAAAAACGCCCAAAGATAACATTCTTTAAACGTTTATCTTTGGCTTAAAACCCGACATATGTTTAAATCAATTCATTTTTGGCTCCTATCGTCATCCCTTTTAATTGCAATTTGCGCAAATGGGCAACCCCAGCGCCGCGGCAATATCTGGTATTTCGGCGCTGCTGAAGGACTCGATTTTTCTTGTGGCCGTTCCGAAAAGCTGACTGGGATAAATGTGATATCTTTTGAGGGCATTACCACTTTATGCGATGAAAACGGTCAGGTACTCTTTTACTCCAACGGTGGCGGCTCAAAAAACGTAGTAGGGCCGGGGATTTATTCCGGGTCTATCTGGAACCGCAACGGCGAAGTCATGCTCGATTTGGGCACGGAGTCGGGAGGCGGGATGAGTTCATCACAGGGAGCAATCGCTCTACCTGTACCTGGTCATTCAAACCGTTACTATTTATTTACGATAGACCACTACCCTAGTTTAACCCAGCTCAACGGCATACACCGGGGGCTTAGATACTTTATCATAGATATGAGCCGCAACAACGGCTTGGGAGAAGTAGTGACGAGCGATATACAAGTATACCGGCCTGCGGTGGAATGTCTTACGGCTGTCCGCCACGCCAATGGACAGGATTATTGGATTATTACCATCGATGTAGATACCAAAGAGTGGGTGCTTGTGCCTGTAACTGCGCAAGGCGTGCTGCCGCCGCTGCGATATGCGAGAAACCTGGCGCATTTTCCATTTGTCATAAAAGCCTCTCCAGATGGGCGGTATCTGTCGGACGGCGCTGCATTGTATAACTTTGATGCCAATACAGGCCAAGCCCAGCAGTTAGCGGTATTGCAGGTATTTCACAACTACTGCTTTTCGTTTTCTCCGGGAAGTCGCTATTATTATACGCCGAATACCATAGAGCCGCGCAAAATGCTGCGATACGATATGTTGTCCGGTGATATCGTGGGAAGTCAGGCAGTCGTTGCGGATATAGAATCAACTTATATGGGTTATATGCAAATGGCCCCTGACGGCAACCTTTACTACAATACGGTTATTTTTCCCAATAACATAGTGCGGCTGTTTACGGTGAGATGTCCGGATAGCGAAGAGCCTTCCGTTGAATACACCGGCGATATATTCAATGTTACTGCTTCTTCTAATGTATTTACAGGGCTCAATAACGTGGCGGATTTTTGGTTTCACCAAATGGCTTATACCCTCGACGCCGACACTTTTACACGGCGATTATGCCCCGATATTCCCTTGGTTTTAGAACCACACTGCGAGGGTGAACGCTTCGCCTGGTCGACTGGGGATACGACACAGAGCGTATTGGTAAATACGCCGGGCGAATACCGGGTCAGTATCTTCAATTCATGTTTTACTACTATAGAGACATACCAGGTAATAGCCAGCGAAGCGCCGACAGTAGCCATTGAGCATATTCCGGTGGACAAATTGTGCGATATATTGCCGCTTCAACTGAATGCAATCGCAGTTGATGCAGATAGCCTGTATTGGTCTACAGGAGAATCTGCTACGAGTATTACCATCCAGGAAGGGGGCCGGTACGAAGTAGCCGCTGTGAACACCTGTGGTACGGCGACAGATGCGGTAGAGTGGCCGGATGAATTATGTTGTAAAATATACTTCCCCAACGCCTTTTCGCCCAACCTCGACGGCATCAACGATACTTTTGGTCCACATCCCTATCAATGCGATTTGGGGGAATACCGTTTGCGAATTTATTCGAGGTGGGGAGAAATGGTATTTGAAGCAAACCAACCGGAAGCAAGTTGGAATGGACGTATTGGCCAACGGCCATTATCACAAGGCGTATATCTTTGGATATTGGATTATCGTTTGGCGACGGGCGGCGACGGCGCCTGGCAGCGCCAAAGCGGCATGGTGCACCTGACGCGTTGATTCAGGCGCACCATGGCTAAGGGCTTATAATTCCAGATCAATATTAAACTGTTCGTGCCAGGGTAAACCGCACACATTGAGTTGTGCCATAAATGGGTCGGGATTAAATTGCTCCACGTTGAACACGCCATTACCCGTCCACTCGCCTTTTAGCATCATCATGGCGCCGATCATGGCAGGTACGCCGGTAGTATACGAAACGCCCTGCGCGCCGGTTTCTTCATAGGCGGCCTGGTGGCTGCAGTTATTCCACACATAGTAAGTTTTCTCCTTGCCGTCTTTGATACCCCTGATGCGGCAGCCGATAGAAGTTTCCCCCGTATAGTTTTCTCCCAGTTCGCCCGGATCGGGCAGCACATATTTGAGAAATTCGAGCGGAATAACTTCTACACCCTTATACATCACGGGGTCGATGCGCGACATTCCGATATTCTGGATCACGCGAAGGTGCGTGAGGTATTCGTCGCCGAACGTCATCCAAAACCGGGCACGCTTGAGTGAGGGAAAATTCTTGACCAGCGACTCGAGTTCCTCGTGGTATATCAGGTACGAATTTTTAGGGCCTATACCCGGATAGTTGAGGGGTTTCATCACGGAATGCGGTGGAATTTCCAACCATTGACCGTTTTCGTAGTACTTGCCGGGTTGGGTTATTTCGCGAATATTGATTTCCGGATTAAAATTGGTAGCAAAAGCTTTACCGTGGCTACCTGCGTTGCAATCCACAATATCGAGATAATGGATTTCGTCAAAATGGTGCTTCACCGCATAAGCCGTATACACGCTGGTCACGCCGGGGTCAAAACCACAGCCCAATACAGCAAGCAAGCCGGCGTCTTTAAACCGGTCGTAGTAGGCCCACTGCCATTTGTATTCAAATTTGGCAACGTCTTTAGGTTCGTAGTTAGCCGTATCCAGGTAGTGGACGCCGGCTTCGAGGCAGGCATCCATGATAGTAAGGTCTTGGTATGGTAACGCCACGTGGAGCACCATTGCTGGTTGGAATTCGCGGATAAGTGCAGTAAGTTCGGGCACGTTTTCCGCATCGACGGCAGCCGTTGAAATGGCCTGATATCCCGTATCGCGTTTAACATCGGCGGCTATCGCGTCGCATTTCGATTTGGTACGGCTTGCCAGCAAAATTTCAGAAAAAACGTCGGGGTGCTGGGCACATTTGTAGACAACCACCCGCCCTACTCCACCGGCGCCAATAATCAAGACTTTAGACATGGAACCTTTTTGTTTTAAATGTTAAAAAAGCGCTGCAAAGGTAAAGATTTTTTGCATGCTAATCTTTGACGTTGTTCAACTGTTCGAGTAACACGTCTACGGCCTTTTTTAGTTGGAGGTCCGCTTCTTCCGCGCGATAATCAGCCTTGTTCTCAACGATAAAATCGGGAATAGCCGGGCCGTTTTCCATGTTCAGGCCGGTAGCTTTCACAAACCAGGCCCTGAAAGGCATGCGTACAAAAGAGCCGTCCATGAGATTGAAGCCCCCGGTTGAAATCACGGCGCCGAAAGTCGGCGTACCTATTAATTTGCCGATTCCCAGGTGCTTATAAGCATGTGAAAATATCTCGGCATTTGAGTAACTATCCTGGTTGCAAAGCGCGACGGAAGGCTTGGTAAGCGCTGGAAAAGGCAGTCGTTCTCCAAAAGGATAATTGCCATTAAACTGCTTATTTTCCTTGTCTAAATCTCTGGCGGCGCCGCGGGGGATAGTGTAGGAATGCTGTTGTACATTTAGCACGGTCATCAGCATATCTGTCGTCCAGCCGCCTCCGTTATACCGCACGTCGATTAGCAGTCCTTCCTTGCCTTGTCCGCTGGCGGTGAGTTCGCGTTCAAAGCGTTCAAAACTGGGCCAGTTCATGCCGCGGATATGGATATAGCCCAGCTTGCCAGCCGACCATTTGTCGACCAGTTTTCTGCGTTCCGTCACCCATTCGTCGTAGAGCTGATCGCCCAATGATTCTGCGGGGCGAATCACCACGTCGCGGCGTTGGCCTTTGGCATTTTGCACTTCCAGCAGGGTTCGCTCGTTTATCGAGCCGTTCAAAAGGCTGTAAAAGTTGATATTAGCGGAAATAGGGACGGCATTGACGGCAGAAATGATATCGCCTGGGTATAGTTTGCTGTCATTTCTGTCGGCGGGGCTGTCAGGGACTACGCGTTCCACTTTTACACCCTGGTTTACAGGTGTGACTTCAATGCCCAGCCAGCCGGTTTTTTCCACTTGCGGTTCTTCGGGGTTTGGGCTGGTAAATCCCATATGGCTGGCATTGAGCTGGCCCAGCATTTCATTCACAAAAAACTGAAAATCCTGAGTAGTAGAGGCAGCAAGCGCGAGGGGTTCGTATTGCTCGCGAAGCGCCTGCCAGTCCTGCCCGTGGAATTGTGGATCGTAGAACCCTGCGTTAAGTTCCCGCCAGGTTTCTTCAAAAACCTGCTTGCGTTCTTCGGCATAATTGATCACCATTTTTGCTTCAAACGGGATATTTTCGGCTTTTTTTATGCCGGGTTCGATTTTGGCGAGTTTTCCGTTCTCATCCAGTGCAACCATATATTTCAAATCCTTATCCCATTGGAGTATTGATAGCGCCTTATCGTCGAGAATAGTAGTGAGATCACTCCCGTCCCATTTAATACTCATCAAGCTACGCTTACCGGCCTGCATCTGACGGTCGCCCCGATTTGTAGAGAAATAAAACGTATGGCCGTCTTTTGAGATCATGGCGCTTGCCTCATTGCCCGGCAGGCTGCTGACTTGTACCAGTCTTTTGTGAATTTCTTCAAAATCGATAACAACTGGTTTGGATGCGCTGGTATCTTTTTTAACAGTGGGGTCGTCTTCTTTATCCTCCCAATCTCGTTTTGTTTTTTCCCAGTCGGCTTTTTTAAGCCAAACAAACCACACGTCTGCGTTATCGTTGTTGCGCTTGGAGAGGAATGCCAATTTACTGCCGTCGGCGCTCCATACCGGCGATTCATCCACCCGGGGGTGCAGACTCACGTTAACGGGTTTGCTTTTATTATCGACTGCGTGGATATAGATTTCCTTATTGAAATCGAGATCATCCTGGGCATAGGCCAGCCAATTGCCATCGGGGCTCCAGGCTACGCCTTCGGGCGTACTCCAACCGTTCAGCAGTGTTTGCTGGTTGGTCATTATTCCGTTGCCATCAATATCTGTTACGACCAATCGGCCTCTATCCTTCACAAAAGCTAATCGTTTGCGATCAGGTGACAAAACCAGCTGGGATTCTTGCTCGGGCGTGGCAATCAGGGGCTGGATATCCAGGCGGAGCGCTCGAAAGAGGTCTGAAGTAGACTCATCAGCCGATTTGGCCAAATGCAGGTCTTTGTTGCCGTTTCTATCGGATAAAAACAGCAGCGTAGAATCTGACAGCCACAGCGGCGATTGGTCTCTGAAAGCGTGTTTGGAAACCGGCACACAATAACGTTTTTCTTTATTGGCCTGGGTAATAAATATTTCTCCCCGAACCGTAAAAGCGATATATTTCCCATTGGGAGAAAGCGAAAAGTCGGTAGCTTTTTCACTCAGTACCTGTGTTTTGTATGGGTCGAAGCGTTCATCACTTTTTACGTCGATATTCAATAATTTGGATTCGTCTGTAGAAGTTGCAGACAGATAGCGTAAATCCGCGCCTTTTTCAAACACGATATGCGCGCCATCTGCACTAACACTAAAATAGCGTATTCCTTCGTCGGAAAACCGGGTTAATGCCACGGGCTCGCCATTTGCCCGGCCATTTTGAATTGGCTGCCGGTACAGATTGTAGCGCCCGCTGCGTGCGCTCAGGAAATACAACGCAGAAGGACCTGCCCAAATTGGCTGCACATCCTGGCCCTCAAAAGTAGTGAGGCGGTGCAAATCTCCGGTTTGAGTGTCCTGCAGCCAAATATCGCGCTGTGCGGGTCCTTGATAGGCTTCCCTGTTGGCCGGGCAGGATCCGTATTCGAAGGCCAGCCAACGGCCATCGGGCGAGAGGCAGGGCGCATTGCCCAGCCCATCGGAACGGCGGTAGGGCGTGCCTCCCTCAGCCGATACCGTCATTATCTCCGGAGAGCGTTCTACGGAAGCATAATAGCGACGGGAATTAAACACAATACGCCCGGCGGGATCCCATTTGGGATTTTCGTCATTGACGGAAAAATGGGTGAGTCGTCTGGGCGTTCCGCCGGAAGCGCTCATCACATAGATATCGTTATTGCCAAACCGGTTACCCTGAAAGGCGATTGATTGGCCGTCGGGGCTCCATTGAGGATGGCTCTCGTATGCTTCGTGGACTGTGAGGCGGGCGGCTTTTCCTCCTGACGAAGGCACCGTCCAGATATCTCCCTGGTAGCAAAATGCGAGAGTAGCGCCGTCGGGGCTTAGGGCCGGGTACCTCAAAACGGCTTTCGCATCGGGTTGGGCAGATAAGCCGCTAACATGGCAACCCAGCCACACAAAAAGAAGGGTTCGAATACGCATATGTGTGATTTGGAGGGTTTTAGAATTGTGCTTGAAAAATACCATAAAAGGACAATTATACAAAATTGGCGGCTTTTTACACAATTCATTATATTGCGAGGGAAATACGCACTTCAGCCTTAATCAAGAGGTGAAAGCTACAACCGTATCCTGCTTGAAGGTGTTCTGAAATAAGATAAAAGAAGAGGCAAGGCTATGTTTAAAATAGAAATGCATATTGTGGCGATTGCCAATAGCGAATCACAGCCCAATAGTTTTGTCGTAGTATTAAAAGAGGAAGACGGCACGAGGCGGTTGCCGGTAGTTATCGGGGGGTTCGAAGCACAAGCCATTGCCATCGCCATTGAAAGCATACAACCAAACAGACCGCTCACGCACGATCTATTCAAAAATGCATTGGTGGCATTGAGTGTCCAACTGCAGGAGGTTATCATCTCCGAACTAAAAGAGGGCGTTTTTTATGCCATGCTGGTTTGCGCTAAAGCGAATGGCGAAATATTTGAATTGGATGCGCGCACCTCTGATGCTATAGCACTAGCCGTCAGATTTGGCTGTCCGATATATGCCAATGCAGCCATACTCGATGAAGCCGGCATCGCCCTGGAAGAGGCCCCGGTTACTCCGCGTCTTTCCAATCCGGAAGCATCGCTGGATAGCGTCAATTCCGACAAATTGCTTGAAATGCTCGAAGATGCGCTTGGCAAGGAAGAATACGAGCGCGCTGCAGAGATACGAGATGAGTTAAAGCGAAGAACACATGATAAATAATCATCTTTTTGATGCCGCAACCTATGCAGCCCGCAGGGCCCGATTGCAGAAAGAGGTAGGCAGCGGAATTATTTTATTGCCGGGCAACGACGACAGCCCGATGAATTACCTCGATAATACTTACCCTTACCGTCAAGACAGCCATTTCCTCTATTTCGCGGGTATTTCTCAGCCTGGTTTGGCCTTGGTGATCGATATCGATGAAAATACAACCACGTTATTCGGCGACGATTTAAGCATTGATTATATCGTGTGGATGGGCCCTCAGCCCTCCATGGCTGAGTTGGCACATCAAATCGGCGTTACTCATACGGCCCCTTACGCCGCATTGACCGATAAGCTGCGAGCGGCCAAAGCCGGGCAGCGAAATATCCACTACCTTCCTCCATACCGGGGTGACAACAGCATCAGGCTGAGCCGCTGGCTGGATAAGCCGTTAGATCAACTTGCCGCCGGTGTGTCCGAATCGCTTATCAAAGCCATTGTTGCCCAGCGCGTCATCAAATCGGACGAGGAAGTGGCCGAGTTGGAGAAAGCAGTGAATTTTACCGGAGATATGCATCTGGCTGTAATGAAAGCCGCCAAACCAGGCATCACCGAAGCAGCTCTGGCGGGAATTGCGGCAGGTATTGCACAAGCCCATGGTACGCAACCCGGCTATTCGATTATCCTGACTATCAACGGCCAAACGCTGCACAACCACTATCACGGCAATACACTCACCAGCGGCAAGCTGGTATTGGGTGATTTTGGCGCCGACAGCCATATGTTTTATGCCGGCGACATTACGCGCACATTTCCTGTAGATCCCATTTTTACCTCCCGGCAACGAGATATTTACAACCTCGTGCTTCAGATGCAACTTAGCGCAATAGACGCCCTCAAGCCAGGCGTGCGTTACTACGACGTGCACCTGCTTAGCGCTCGGGTGATGGTGGAAGGACTCAAATCACTGGGATTGATGAAAGGCGATACCGACGAAGCTATCGCCAGCGGCGCCTTTGCTTTGTTTTTCCCGCACGGCCTCGGCCATATGCTGGGCCTCGACGTACACGACATGGAAGACGTAGGCGAGCAATACGTGGGATATGCCGGTGAGTTGGAACGGAGCAAGCAGTTTGGCCTCAAATCGCTCAGACTGGGCAGAGCGCTGCAGCCCGGCTTTGTACTTACAGTGGAACCCGGCGTATATTTTATCCCCGAGTTGATGGATTTGTGGGAACAACAAGGCAAATACCTGGATTTCATTAATTACGATAAATTGCAGGCTTACCGCGATTTTGGAGGTGTTCGGATCGAGGACAACGTACTCATAACCGCTACCGGCCATCGCATTTTGGGAAATCCGATACCCAAAACCATCGCTGAGGTGGAGGAAGTTCGCAAAGCGCACTTTCCGCTGCTGGTAGGCTGAGGAGTAGACTTTACGACTGTAGGACTATTATGATCATTGTTCGTAAAGTCGTACAGTCGTAAAGTCTAAAAAATCTCCATCACGCCTTGGGCAACATGGCCTTCTCCTCGGGTATTTTTTTGAAATAATCTCCGCCTTCCACTTCAATATCCAGGTCATTCAGATCGCTGAATTTCAGGCGTCCTTCGAGGTTTAGCAGCATAAACTCGTCTTCACTGCTGATAAGTAGCAAAACATCGGTTATCTCGCCGTTTTTCTCCTTAAACAGAATATCGATGCGTTCGCTGCCTTCTCTAAGTTGCAGGAGGTCTTCGAACGATTCGTCTCTAACCTCTCTGAGTAGTTGATTGTACGAAGCTGGGGTTACGAGACTGCCATTTTCCATCGTCATGATGCGCAGGTGGCTGATCTTTCTCAGCAATTTTTCAGCAGAGTCGTCGTCGGCATGCCGCGAGGCTATCTTGAGCAGCCATCCTTGTAGTTTGACATGGGTTACGTCGTCGTAATCCTTGTATTGATTGAAAAAACGCCGGATGGGGTCCGCTTGTGATAATAGCGGCGCTATGCCCATCAGCAAAAAACAAGTCAAAAGCAGGAGTGATTTCATGATGAGGTTGTTTTTACTTATCTTTTTCTATTTCATCAGCGAGTTTCGACACCTTATCGAGGTCGATATTGCCCACAAAACTGAGTAGCGTAAACTCGTCGCCCGAAATCAGCATGAGTAATTCCTCAATCTTTTTCTCCTTGTTTTCTTTCACGAGGAACTCCACATTGTCGCCGTCTTTATCGCGCACCGTCATCCACACCTCGTATTCCGAGGTATTGATTTTTTCTTTGGCCTCCTTGTAAAACTTGTCGGGAGTTACGTCGGTAGAGAGAATGCGGAGGCCTTTCAGGTCCTTGGCGATTTCCATGATGACTCTCGACTCCTCGTCGTCGAAATCTTCGATATCGGCGTCTTTCATCATATTTATCAGCCTGGAGCTAATGTACACCACGCTAAAGCGGTCGTCTTCCACATACTGCGAGAAGTACTTTTCGATAGCGTTGGCCTGTGCTTGCAGCGAAGCGGCAACAGGCAGCAGGGCAATGACTAGTATCCATTGCAAACGTTTCATTTTTGTAGTCTTTTTGAATGAAAAAATTAAGAAAAAAGTCAGGTGATTAATGGCTGATTTTGTCTACTTCCTTAGCGGCTGCGGCCGCGCCCTTGTTAATTTCCGTAGAAAGGCGCAGCATCGCCGAGCGCGTTATCCGGAAGGCTTCTTCAGGTGTTTCAGGTTCGTACTTCGACCAGTCGATAGCAGCGCTTTCTTTTGTGGAAGGCGCGGGCGCAGGCACATACAATTTATACATACCAAACATAAAAAGGAGGACCGCCGCGACCCGGACTGCAAATCGCATAAAGCGCAGGCGAGCAAGCCTGGCAGGTTGCTCAGGAAGCGTAACCCGCGGCTCAAAAGAAGCGGGCAGTTCCATTTGGCGCTCTTCCCTGAACAAATTGAAGAGGGGTTTATAATCTTTCAAAGAAGCATGTACGTCTTCTTTTTGAAAATAATCCGATAAAACCTGCTCCTCTTCCAGCGTGGTTTCCGCTTGAAAATAGCGTTCCAACAAAGCGGTGATATATTTATAATCCATATACTTCTGATTTAAGCATTGTTTGTCTGATGGCGTTTCTGGCTCTGAACAGGTTGATTTTCACTTGGTTCAGGGGTATTTGCATGATATCGGCGATTTCGTCGTAACTCAATCCCTCGATATCCCGCAGGTGTATTGCCATCTTGAACTTGTCGGGTAAATTGTCCATAGCTTTCCTTAAATGAAACGACAAATCTGCCTGAGTGGCGCTTTCCAGGGGGGTGGCCAGGTCGCTGGGCTTTTCGCCCGCTGTTTCTATACTCTCCTCTACAAATCGCCTGCTGCTGCGCAATTTGTCGATGCTCATATTTTTTGCCATCGTCATGCACCAGGCGTCCATATTTTCAATAGACGCCCATTCTTCCTGCTTTTTCCATATTTTAAGAAACACCTCCTGCACCACATCTTCGGCATCCATAGCGTTGCCCAGCAAGCGATAGGCAAAGCGATAAAGCTTGTCTTTAACAGGAAAAATGTGCTGCTTGAAATATTGCAGGCTCATGCGTTCGGGTGATTACTAAGCTGCGATTAATAACTCGACGACCCAATGCGGTAAAAGTTACAGCGTGCTTTCCATTTTTTTCAAAATAATTTATTCTACCAACTGGGGTTATAGCGCTATCTTTGCAGCAGGAACCTGAATGGGCATGAAGAAATTGGACCGGCTGGTCATCAGCAGTTTTATTCCACCTTTTGTGGTCACTTTTATGATAGCCATGTTTGTATTGCTGATGCAAACACTATGGCTTTATATCGATGATATTGCGGGCAAAGGTCTAGGTTTTTTCTTGCTGATGGAGTTACTGGCATACCGGTGCGTGGCGTTGATACCCATGTCGCTTCCCTTGGCCATACTGATTTCCTCCGTTATGGTACTCGGCAACCTGGCCGAATACTACGAATTGTCTTCTTTCAAATCGGCGGGTGTGTCATTAATACGGGTAATGAGTTCGCTCATCGTTTTTGGCGCTATCACGGTCGTATTTTCTTATATCTGTTCCAATAACCTGATTCCCATTGCCAACCTGAAGTTTGGCTCGCGCATGTACGATATTCAGCGCCAAAAGCCCAGTCTGCGCATTGATGAGGGCGTATTCAACGAGGATTTTCAGGGACAGGCCATTCACATTGGGAATAAAAAAAGCGACGGCCGCACTATTGAAGACGTATTGATATACGACCACAACGAGGCAAGCCGCAACCGCCTGAGTGTGGTAACCGCTAAAAGCGGTGAAATGTATTCTTTGGAAGATGACCGTTATTTCGTCATGCGACTAAGTGACGGACACCAATATATCGAGGTGCAGCCTGGCAACGCAGGCAATAATAATGGATTTCCGTTTGTGCGTACAACTTTTAAGCATTGGACCAAAGTATTTGACCTCAGTGAATTTGACCTCAACCGCACCAACGAAGAACTTTTTAAACAAAACCGGACCATGATGAGCAGCGGCCAACTTCGCGAGGCCATAGACTCGATAGGCGTCCGGATAGCCAACCGCAGGGAAAGTTTTTCGAATAATTTTAATGCCTATTTCCATTATATCACGCCGGATAGTCTGCTCGATACTTCTAAAGACAATACCCCGACAGAAAATGCATACCAGCCGGATACGGCAAGATCCATCGCCGCTCCAAGGCCGGAAAGAGACATCCAGCCTATCCCCGCAACTGCTTTGGCCAATAAAGCAGCTCTTCACAACCCCCTGCCCTATCGGATTTACGAGCAAAATGCCGACAGCCTGAAAGCAGAAAATGGATTCTACCGAAGTTTCGGCTTGCGCGACAGGAAAGAAATTTGCAGCAAAGCAAAAACCCTGACCCGGGGTGTGCTCAATCAGGCAGAATCGGCTTCCCGGTCTATCGATTCCATCCGCGAAGCCGAGGCCAAACACATCTTCGAGCTCTGGACGAAATTCAGCATGGCGGTGGTTTGCTTTATTTTTGTATTTATAGGCGCGCCCATGGGGGCTATTGTGCGAAAAGGTGGATTCGGGTATCCCATTTTGGTGTCGATTATCTTCTTTATGCTATTTGTAGTGCTGACTATTTTTTGCCGCAAAATTGCCGAAACCTTCGTTATTCCCGCCGCCGCCGCCGCTTGGTTGCCTTGCGCTATATTATTCCCTATTGGACTTTTTTTAACTTATAAAGCGATGAATGACGCCAAAGTGGTCAACTTAACTGCCATTCGCGCGTATATAAGTATGTGGAAAAGAAAATATGAAAGTGGTAAAACAACTGTGGGTCAATAATCCTTATTTCTATTCGCTTTTTGTGGGATTTCTTCTGGTTGGTGCTGTTATTCTTGCATTTATCGACCAGGGAGCCGATATTCTGTTTGTCAACCAATACCGTTCTGATTTTGGAGATGCCTTTTTCCGGTTTGCGACCACGCTGGGAGAAGCTTACATTTATATACCGGCTCTGATATTGTTATTATTTGTCAAATATCGCCATGCCGCGGCAGTGCCGCTTTTAGGCATAACCGTGATACTTGCCAGTGGCATTTCCAAGCAGTTTTTTGCGCATGAACGTCCCTTTTTATTTTTCAAAAATGCCGGATTGCTCGATCAGATCGATCCGGTTACTGGTGTGGCTATGCACGGGGGATTAACTAGTTTTCCATCGGGGCATACCATGTCGGCATTTGCTATTTTTGCTTTTTTGGCATTTAGTATACCCGAAAAAAAAGGCCTGGGCGCACTCCTTTTTCTAATTGCGCTGCTCGTCGGCTTTTCCAGGATATATCTTATTCAGCACTTTTTGAAGGACGTTTATCTGGGAGCTATTATGGGAGTTGCTATCGCCGTATTATGGCATTGGCTGGCGCCTAAGTTATTAAAATCACCCCGTTTAGAAAAATCGCTGATAAAAAAGCAGGCCTGATCTTACTGCGATTTAATCTCCACAATTTCTACCCTGCGTTCGTTGGCGGCTCCGATGCTAAATACGGAGTTGCGCAGGTCGAACAGGTCGTCGCTAACGCCTGCAGCGGCAGTCGCCTCTCCAAAAGAACGCTCGGTGATAATCAATTGTCCCGATTTTAGATAAGACGAAAACAATCCTTCGCGGTAGGTATCAAAATGATTGCGCAGGCTGCTGATTCGCCTACGGCCCAGCGACAGGTTGTAATCACTTTGCGCCCTGGGGCTGGTAAATCCTTTGATAAAAATTTCTACCCGGTCGCCGGCCACTAGCCGTTCGTGTAAAATCTCAGAAAAACGCAGCAGCCATTCGTAGCCTTTGTTTACCTTATCTTCAAAAAAAACATCCATCAAAATTTCGGCTTCTTCCTTGTCGGCTTCTTTTAGCGGGTCGGTATATTCGGTGATGTATTCGCTTTTGCGCGCGTAGTAGCGTTCGTAAGTTTGCGCATACGTTTGTCGGGTGGTGGTTTTCCGGGTGCGCTTGTCGGGTTCGTCGTTATCGAAATACAGGGCCAGTGGCAGAAAATCTTCGAGTTTGCTGGGCAATTCCGGTTGTTTGGTTTCAAAATCGGGAACGCTGGGCAGGGGCGGCGGCTCGTTGCCTGCCAGGGGTTCGTCAACGGGGGGCGGAGGCGGTACGTAAGTAAATTCAAAGATGTCGTTGCAGCAAGCCTTCAAGGCCGGATCCAGGAATTGCGTACCTGGTCGGTTGGAGGCCAGGAAACCGGATTTGGGGTCCATACCACAAGTAAAATACAGGTCATTGTAGCTCGAATTAAAAGGCGCGGGCAGCGCCACGAGATCGCCGGCGGCATGGCTGCGGAAAATATCGTATCCGCCGAAACCCTGCCGGTTGTCGCAACTGAAATACAGCGTTTGGGACGGCGTGTGGTAAAACGGCGTCACATCGTTGCCGCTTGTGTTGATATCTTCAAGCGGAAACGGCTCTCCAAATTTGTTATCGCCTGTTTCGATTGTTGTTGCCCAAATATCGAGAAAACCTTTGCCGCCGGGGCGGTCACTTACGAAATAAAGCACTTCCTTTTGCAGCAGAGAATCATATCCTATTGCAGGCTGCGTGGCAGTATAACCGGGAGCGTTTATGCTGTTGGGCAATTTGATAGCCGGTTCTTTCCAGCGGTTGCGTTTGTCTTTTTCGCGGTAATATATTGAGCAGCGGATATCAGCGGCGCTGATAAATTCGCAAATCGTGTAATACAGCCGTTTTTTATTCAAACTCAGCGCTACGTGCGCAGTATGTTTATCTTCTTCCTGATTGAAGGGCTTTGAAAGTAGCTTCCCTCTCCCACCCTTCACCGACATCATGGCTTTCGACAATTTGCGCTTGGGCTTGCGCGTATCTTCTTTATAATCAAATTTATAGGAAGTAAAATAAAGGGTATCGCCTGCCATCAAAGGTGCAAACTCTGAAAACCCGGAGTTAATATTTTTGCTCAGCGCTTTGAGCGAGTATGTATCTGGTATCTGGCTACTCGCCCATTGGCAGGAAGCCAGGGCTTCGCGGGCCAGGCGGGCGTTTTCCCCATCGGGATATTTCGCCAGGAATTGCCTGTAGCTGTCTTCTGCAGCGGCATAATCGCCCACTGACCGGTACACGGCGCCCAGCCAGAAAAGCGCAAGCGGGTATTCGCCTTTTTTATCGCGGTCGAGGACTTTTTTATACGCATCCGCGGCCAGTTCAAAGGCGTTAAACTGCCGGGCGGCTTCGGCGTACAAATACTGCGCCTGCGTGGCATCCGGACGCAATTCGAGGGCTTTACCCAGGTAGTGCATAGCGGCGTAATGGTCTTTTTGCGCTGCCGACTGTTGCCCGGCGCTCAGATAAGCCTTGAAAGGCTGGGCTTTTGCTCCCTGAACCAGTAGGCAACACACGAATACGAGATATATCGCGCGCTTTTTGCTCATAAGGCTAAAATACCGGGCATGATTTAAACGCATCGGGTGGCTTTACTTTGGTGATGATATACCGGACGGCGATTTCAGGGCCGCCGCGCCGGGCGCTTGCAGCCTGAAAAGCGGATGTATTAATATCGTAGCTCAATCCTACCATCCATTCGTTATAATGCACTTCTAGATGCGGTATAAGCGCATCCGACAAGCGGTAAGACAGCCCTGCCTGCAGCGCAATAGTTTGCAGCGGGTTCAGCGCCAGGTGGTAGCGGGCGCCGGCGCCGGCCAGAATTTCCCGCTGCGGCGACATGAGTTGCCAGGCGCCATGGACGACTACATCCAATTTTTCAGCTACCTGGACAACACCGTGCGTATAAACTGCCGATCTCATGGGCAAAGTAGCGCTGCGATCGTCAAAAAATCCCACTGCCGGTTGGGTTAAGTGGTAAAAGGCCACGCCGGCAACTATTTCATTTCGATTATCTCTTGAAATCATCAGCCAGTTGATACCCGCAGAGAGATCTGTGTAGGCTACCGAGGTTTTTGGGAAAGACTCGGCGGAAGTCAACGTGGGGTCAAAAATGTCGCCGTTGTATTGATCGTCGAAATTCAGCTTAGTTGGATCAAAAGCGCGTTGGCCCAATTGCAACATGGCGCCGCCGGTGAGGTAATGCGTCTCCGCTAATTGCTGGGTATAAGACACGGCTATGCCTATCTGCGCCCAGCTCAGGTTGCCGTCGCCGGCTTTATCGTAATTAAATAATATGCCGCCGCCAAGTAAACCATTAGTCAGCCCCGGTACATAAATCTTGCGGTCGTAATAACCCGAAAAAGTCAGGTAAGGCACCGGCACACTCGCCCACTGTTGCCGGGCATTGGCGCCCATGCGGACATCGCCGGAGAATACGCCTGTCAGCGCCGGACTGGTATTGAGCGGGGCGTTGTAGTACTGCGAGAAATGCAGGTCTTGTGCGAGCAGCCTCTCTCCTACCCCGGTCAATAGTCCCATCAGCACAACTGCGGCGATCCAGTTTCGAGTGGTCATGCGGTGTTTAATTTTTCCGAAAATAGGAAATTGGCGTTGTTTGGGGAGAGTTTGGCTTGAAATTTATTTTTATGGGTTTGTAATGGTAATTTTAAATTGATAAGAAAATTTGGTCTGAGTAAAATTTTTTATACAAAAAATATCTTGCGCTAATATCCAGGTGGCATTAGCTTTAGGGCAAAAGGAAGTGGAAATCAAGAGTCGCAAGTTGGCGGAGATGTATGCAGGGTCGGCGAAGGCCAGGCGGGTGCTGCCCAGGTGGTCTTTCAGCCAGTATTCGGCCCGGAAGCGCGTGAGCGTTACGCCATACTGGTCGTAGACGGCTGTCAGGCGGCCTTCCTGGCCGTACACGGCTTCTACTTTGCCGTCTTTGTACTCGATGCCTTGGCAGTATCTTTGGTCACTCCCGATATTTGTTTTTGCGACTTTACGACTGTACGAACAGGGGAACTTTCCGTATCATTATTTGTCCAACTTTAATTGTGCAGTCGTCGTATAGTCGTACAGTCTTATAGTCGTACAGTCCTAAAGTCAAAACACCCGGCGCTGGGTTTGGGTTTGAAGCCTTTGTCTTTGCCCGGCAGAAAGGCTGTACAAGGAGTCCGTAGTTTAGCTCAGGAGGTGATCTCAAAATCACCTCCTGAGCTGGGCCGCTGATTAGGCCGTTGCGGCTCAGGCGTTCCAGGTTGCCGATCTGAACTTCTAGCTCTGAATAATACAATATGATCTTCCCGTTCGTATTATATAACTTTCTGCATTGGTCATAGCTATTCTGTATCAGTAAAAACTCATTAAACGTGTCGTATATTGGCCGGATCGTGACAAGTCCGTAATTATTGTGAATTTGGTAATCATTGAGTGCTTTGCGGCTATGGTACATAGGTTTTCTGAATCAGCCGCTCGTTCCAGACTGAGAGTAGTTTTGATCGAGATATTATCATTATTCAACGCATTAATAATAGCTTCAACTTCAACGGTTTTTTTTCGTGATTCAATCGTAATTATCGCCTTTGAAGTTCTTGAGTTATAGTATTCAGTTATCCTGATTTTTTGAAAGTCCATATCACTCATTATTTTATCGATCGCAGATTCAATTGGGTGTGGCTCCAATCTGATGTAGCATTATAGGCCATTTTTGTCTACATGAGTCCAAAATTGATGCCAACGACCTGGTGTACAAACCAAACCTCTCAGTAGGAGCATCTGCTGCACG
>Ga0209573_1001026_pt1 | contig 48011 bp, 50 predicted proteins | sample TNRBio252014_DNA_FD_185870 | JGI IMG/M metagenome (GOLD analysis project Ga0209573, IMG submission 185870) | Wastewater treatment Type I Accumulibacter community from EBPR Bioreactor in Madison, WI, USA - TNR Reactor_6/25/2014_ DNA (SPAdes)... | ecosystem: Engineered > Bioreactor > EBPR >... | reverse complement strand
TTCTATAATAGTGAATGGGGCGTCTTTGAACGCTCAAGGGATTTTTTGGTCTTTATTTATTAGGCAGAAAAAATCATTACTTGACCTATTGAAAAGCGGGACTAAATAAAGAGACCGGGAATTGCTGCGAAGCTAACCCATTGCTCTGAAAAATTGCGGAGTTCATTTCCAGCCTGGCTAGATAGACCAACGTCATAAAAACCCGCGAAGAACCATTAATACGCCGCATTCAGCAGGTTTGAGGGTGCATACTGATCGGTCAGGATACGCGCGTCGGGATTCCAGTCACGCTTGGTCGAGAACAGCGGCGCCAGCCAGTCGCGGCCAAATCCAAGCGGTTGCAGGTGCTCCTCCAGCAGCGCGGCATTCCGGGTGATCGTCTCAAGGGTGGGGAGTTCACCCATCGTGGCCAGAATCACGCGGTTTTTCATCCGGACCCGCAGGTTATAAAACACGCCAAATGCCGCCTGATAGGTGACGGATTCATGGTCATACAGGCGACTGCTCGAAAAGGTGTTGGCCGCCAGGACGCCCTCCGCGCTCAGCAGCGCCTTGACCTCGAACAGAAACTCCAGAGTCAACAGATGCTCTGGAATGTACTCATGATCGAAAGCGTCCAGCAGGATCAGATCGTAGCGCCGCCCGGACTTGCCCGCGCGCTTCACGAACACCCGCCCATCATCTTCAAACACCTGCACCTGGGGACCGGGATTGAAGCCGAAGAAGCGCCGCGCGACCTTGACCACCGCCGGATCAATTTCCACCACATCGATCCGGGCGTCGGGAAACAGTGTGGCCAGCGCCATCGGCAACACGCCACCGCCCAACCCGATCATCAGGATCTTTCGGGGATGGGGATTGAGATACAGCGCGCCCATCATCATTTTGGTGTAGCTGAAGACGAACTGGCGGGGATCCTGAAGCGACTGGCAGGTCTGTCGAGCCGTTTCATGACGGCGCGAGAAACTCATGCAGCGCTGCTCGTCCTCTTCATAGACGACGATATTGCGGTAAAGCGACTTTTCAGTGTGAATGACGGTCATGGCGGCGGACGGCGGAATCATCAGCGAAGCAAAGAAGGCCAGCACGATCAGGAACACTGCGCACAGGGCCAGCAGCGGGTTAAATCTATAGCCTGGGCGCATTCCCGGAATTTCCAATGAACAGGGCTAGCAGGGTCAGCAGACCCAAGGTCAGCGAGATACCGATCAGGCCGGCCAGAATCTGATTGATCTCAAAGTACAGGACAAGATAGAACGACGTCGCCAGCGTTCCCGCCGCGCTGCCAAAGGTTGAGACAAAATACAGCAACCCGGCGAAATGCCCACTGAGTTGCGAATCCTGAACCAGCAGGCGGACAGCGTAGGGAGAAATCATGCCCGCCAGGGTGGTCGGGATGAAGAACAGCAGCGCGACCGCCGCCAGCGAACCGTAACGGGGATCCTGAACCCGGTCGAAAATCCAGTCGAGAACCGGATCCGCGAACCCCATCACCGGGGTGATGGCGGCCGCCCCCGCCATCAGGATCAGCGCCAGCCGGAACAGGCTCGGGTCATGCAGCGACCAACGCCCACCCAGCAGATAGCCGAGCGCCAGCGCCAGCATGAATACGGTGATCACGCCGCCCCAGACATGGATGCTGTTGCCAAAATTCGGGGCGAGTATGCGCCCGCTCAGCAACTCAATCGCCATCACCAGGAAACCGGACCAGCCCGCAATCAGGAAGATGAACAGGCGGCGCCAGATCACGTCCTGCACGGTTCGGCCAACGGAGGCGGCCACTATCGCGCCGCGCTCCACTGCCGATACCGCTCGGCGATCAACGCCACCAGTTGACGCCCCAGCACGGTCTTATCCGCCAGCGCCAACACCTTTTCCCCGCCTTCCCATAACACATGCAAGGCATTCTGTTCGCTCTCGAAGCCGCTGCCGGCCACGCCGACCTGGTTGGCGGCGATCAGATCCAGGTTCTTGCGGCGGCGCTTGTCTTCAGCGTAGTGCAACACATCATGGGTTTCGGCGGCGAAACCCACGGTAAAGGGCCGGGAGGAACGCAGCGCGGCCACCTCGGCCAGAATATCGGGATTACGCACCAGTTCGAGGGTCAGGGTGTCGCGGGTCTTTTTGATTTTCTGCCCGGACGCAGCGGTGGCGCGATAATCGGCGACCGCCGCAGTGGCGATGAAAATCTGGCTGTGCTGGACTCGCTGCATCACCGCCTCGTACATCTCAACCGCGCTTTCCACGTTGACCCGCTCGACGCCGGGCGGCGTCGGCAGATGCACCGGACCGCTGACCAGCACCACCCGCGCCCCGGCTTGCGCGGCAGCGGCAGCCACCGCAAAACCCATCCGGCCGGTACTGCGATTGCTGATGAACCGTACTGGATCGAGCGCTTCCCGGGTCGGGCCAGCGGTAAGCAGCACGGTCAATCCCTGCAAATCGTGCGGCGCCAGCGGCCAGCAGGCTGCCGGCTCCACCGCCGGCGTCGCAACCGCTTCCTTCCCGCCGATCCATTCGACGACGCGATTGCACAAATCTAGCGGCTCCAGCATCCGCCCCGCGCCAATCTCGCCACAAGCCTGCTCGCCCACGCCCGGCCCCCAGAGGTTCACCCCGCGCCGCGCCAGCAACCGGCAATTGTCCTGCGTTGCCGCGTTTTGCCACATCAGCCGGTTCATCGCCGGAGCCACGGCCAGCGGTCGGTCGGTCGCCAGACAGAGCGTGCTGAGCAGATCATTGGCCAGACCATGCGCCAGTCGGGCCAGAAAATCGGCGCTGGCCGGGGCGATCAGGATCAAATCCGCCCAGCGCGCCAGTTCGATATGGCCCATGCCGGCTTCAGCGTTGACATCCAGCAACTCGGTGCGCACGGGTTGGCCCGATACGGCTTGAAAGGTCAGCGGTCCAACGAACGCGGTCGCCGCTGGCGTCATCGCCACCTGGACCTCAGCGCCGGCCTCGCGCAGCCGGCGGACCAGTTCGACGCTCTTGTAGGCGGCAATGCCACCCGTCACCCCGAGCAGGATGCGTTTATGGTCGAGAGGTTGCAGCATGGCGGAACTCCGCGCGCAGTGGGAATGGGCGGCAAGCTTAGCCCAGAGCGGAGACTTGCGAAACCTGGCGGATCGGGAGAAAGCAGGGCAAAAAAAGGACGTCCCAATCGCACATCGAGATGACACGATGGGACGCCATAGTCCGCGACGGCGGCCCCCGTTAGCCGCCCGGATTCGCGCCGCTGCCGAACCGAGGTTGGGGGCGCGAATCCTTGAGTATTAACTAAGCAATTTGATTGCCAACTTATCTATATCATTATTTTTTAATAAATAATGATATTTCGTTGATCAAAAATCAGGAGCACACCCGTAGACCGCGCTTCAATCGGGTGCTTCATTCGGGCGGATTGCCTCAAAACGGAGCGCGACGGTCAGAGTTGCCAGAAATATGAGACGCCCGCTGAATTCGTTATGATGCTGCATCACCCTCAACCGGAGAAAAGCGCAATGTCCATTCGCGACTGGCCCGATGATGAACGTCCTCGCGAAAAACTGCTGCAACGCGGAGCTGCCGCCCTGTCCGACGCGGAACTGCTGGCGATTTTTTTGCGGGTTGGGGTGCCGGGCCGCAGCGCCGTGGATCTGGCCCGCGACATGCTCAAGCAGCACGGCTGCCTGCGCACTCTGCTCAGCCTGGATCAGGCGGCGTTCTGCGCGACGCCGGGACTGGGGCCAGCCAAATATGTGCAGTTGCAAGCGGTGCTGGAACTGGCCCGCCGCCATCTGGAAGAAACCTTGCAGCACGGCGACGCCATTCAGAGCGTGGCTGACACCCGCCGTTATCTGACCTCCCGGATGCGTCACCATTACCATGAAGTATTTGCCTGCCTGTTTCTGGATAACAAGAACCGGGTGATCCAGTACGAGGAGCTGTTCTACGGCACCATTGACAGTTCCGCGGTGCATCCGCGCCAGGTGGTCAAGCGGGCGCTGTATCACAACGCCGCCGCCGCCATCGTGGCGCATAACCACCCGTCCGGGGTCGCTGAACCCAGCCGCGCCGACGAATTGATCACGCTGCGGTTGAAAGAGGCGTTGGCCCTGATTGATGTCCGCCTGCTCGATCATATCGTGATCGGCGATGGGCAAACGGTGTCGCTGGCCGAGCGGGGCCTACTCTGAAGGCTGGCGATACGTTGACCTTCCGCCTCAGAATCCACGCGCTTCGCGAATGCGGTCGTAGGCGGCCGTCAGTTCTCGGGTCTTCTCGGTCGCACGGGCCATCTCCGCCGTCGAGACGCCGCTGGCCGCCAGTTTGTCGGGATGATGGCGCTTGAGCAGGCGGCGATAGGCCAGCTTGATTTCATCCGGGCTGGCGTCGCGCTTCAGACCGAGCACCGTATAAGCCTGGCTCAGGGAATTGATCGCGGTGGCCGGGCGCGGGCCGTGGGTGTGCTGCTGATAAGACGATCCCGCGCCGGCCTGACCCTCCGCGCTCTGCTGTCGCGCCCACACTTGCGCGCGAAACAGCGTTTGCAGCGCTTCAAATTGCAGGCGGACCATGCCCAGCCGCTCGGCGACCGCGACCAGCCGCGCCTGGGTCGGCGGCGACGGGCTACCATCGGCATAGGCGATGTTGAGTAGCAGTTCCAGCAACTGGGCCGCCAGCGCCGGGCGACTGCCACAGGCCGTGCGGAAGGCGTCAATGGCGGTCTCCACGACAAAGCCTGGCTGCTTGCCCTCGGTAAAGCAATCCATGGCGGCGCGGCGCTGGACGGCGTTCAAGCGCAGGTGATCCATGATCGCGCGGGCGGCGGCGATTTCCAGTTCCGAAACCCGGCCATCGGCCTTGGCGATATAGCCCATCAATTGAAAGGCGGTGGCCAGAAACGTGCTGCGCGCCCGATCATCGTTCAGGGTCTCAGGTTTCGCGGTCGTCTTCCCCTGATCGAAGTTATGGCCGACCGCCGCACCCAGCAACGCGCCCAGCGGGCCGCCGACCATGAAGCCAAAGGCTCCACCCAACATTTTTCCCCACACGATCCGTTTTTAAACCTCGCTGGCTGCGCCCGTCATCGGTTCGTGGATTCCGCCGGGCCTGAAATTTCGCAATAGTCCGGAATAAACCGTCGTCCTCACCGTTTCAGATAAATCTCATCGTCATAGGTTTTCAGCCAGTCCGGCCGGACGCCAATCAAAGCCGTGGTCACCATGCCGTTGAGCAACCCCTCCGGGAACAGAAACAGGGGGATGAACGGCAGATAGTCGGCGCTGATTCGGGCAAAGGAATAGGCGTCGCTGACCACCAGCAGGATGACCAGCGCCAGCACGGCCGCGCCCGCCGCCAACATGGCGTTGAAAAAAGCGCAGAGAAAAATGTAGATAAACAGGTGATGAGGTAAATAGCGATAAACCAGTAGATAAATCCCGTAACTGGTCGAGACCGGCAATACGCCCAGCAGCAGAGCGTTCATCGCCAGCGCCGCCCAGTCGCCGCTCATCAGGGTCACCGCCACCGCCGCCAGGCTGGCGCCGATCACGCCCAGCGACCAGCCAAACATCAGCGTGAACACCGTGACGCCAAAAAAGTGGAAACCCAGCGCTGGCCGCACGCCGACCTCGAAAATCCATATCAGGAACAGCGCTACCGTGGCCCCCAGAAACACATGCTGAAGTTTGGAGCTGGCCAGAAACGTCCGCCACGGCGCGGCGCGCAGGGCTTGCAACAACACCAGCAGCCACCCGAAGTAGGCGAAGCCCAGCACGGCGCCGGGCAGCAGAGTGTCATTGAGATTCATGAAAAAACCTCGCGGGAGTCGCCGGGCTTTCGATCAGGGGTAAGCATACCGCATCGCTCAGCGCGGAACTTGGCGAAAACGGGCTGGACTCAGCGGTAAGTGGGAACACATTCTCCGCAGAACCGTCTTGTGAGTAGAATGCGCGGCATGATTGCCGATCACTTTCAGGAGTCATTCACCCCATGGCCGTATCCGCTATTGCTCCACCCGAAATTGACAGTTTGCCGCTGGTTTATCGCGGCAAGGTTCGTGATTTATACGCAGTGGATGACCGCCATTTGCTGATGGTGGCAAGCGACCGGCTTTCTGCCTTTGACGTGGTTTTGCCCACCCGAATTCCCGGCAAGGGCGCGGTTTTGACGGCGATTTCCGACTTCTGGTTCGACCGCACCCGCCACATCGCGCCCAATCACCGACAACTGGCCGAATTGACCCTGGAACAGGCCGTGCCCGATGCCGCCGAACGCGCCCGCATTGCCGAGCGGGCTGTCGTGGCGCGGCGGCTGAAAGGTCTGCCGGTGGAAGCCATTGTGCGCGGTTATCTCATCGGCTCCGGCTGGAAGGATTATCAACGCGACGGCAGCGTTTGCGGCATTCCCCTGCCGACAGGTCTGCGGCTGGCGGATCGGCTGCCGGAACCGATTTTTACCCCTTCCACCAAGGCGGCGCTGGGCAGTCATGACGAAAACGTGAGCTTCGCCGCGATAGCCCGGCAGATTGGCGTGGAACGGGCGGCGCAGGTGCGCGACGTCAGCCTGCGCCTGTATCTGGAAGCCGCCGACTACGCCCTGGCGCGCGGCATTATTATCGCCGATACCAAGTTCGAGTTCGGGTTGGACGAGCAGGGGCAACTGGTGCTGATGGACGAAGCGCTGACGCCCGATTCCTCGCGGTTCTGGCCGGCGGATCAGTACCAGCCCGGCGTCAATCCGCCCAGTTTCGACAAGCAGTTTGTCCGCGATTACCTGGAGACGCTGGACTGGAACAAACAGCCGCCGGGACCGGAATTGCCGCCCGCCATTGTCGCCCGCACCGTCGTCAAGTATCGCGAGGCGCAACAGCGGCTTACGGGAACTGATTAACCGAGCAATGGAAAAACCCGCACCCCGCGCGCTATCCCTTGCTCCCTGCCCCCTGATTCATCATGAACGATTCATCTGCTGTTCCGTTGCCGTCCTTGTTGACGCCTGGTGATCCACCGCCCTTTATCCTTCTCAACCCGGAGGGTCAGGCCCCGCTGGCGCTGGTCTGTGATCACGCCAGCAACGCCATTCCTGCGACCCTCGGGCAACTTGGGCTGTCGCCCACGGCCTTGTCCCAGCATATCGCCTGGGACATTGGCGCGGCCCAAGTCACCCGCCGGCTGGCGGCGCGCCTGGACGCGCCGGCGGTGCTGGGCGGCTACTCGCGGCTGGTGGTGGATTGCAACCGCGCTCCCGGCGATCCCACCTCCATCGTGGAAATCAGCGATGGCGTGATCATTCCCGGCAACCGCGATCTCAGCGATGCCGAGGCCGATACCCGGGTCAACGCCGTGTTCTGGCCTTATCACCACGCCATTACCCAGGCGCTGGCGCACCGCTGGCGGCATGGCCAAGGTCGCGCACCGGCGCTGGTCGCCATTCACAGCTTCACCCCGGTGATGAACAGCTTTCAGCGCCCCTGGCATTTAGGGGTGTTGTGGAACCGCGATCCCCGGCTGGCCGAACCACTGCTGGCGCGATTCCGGGCTGATTCGGCGTTGTGCGTGGGCGACAATGAGCCGTATTCCGGGCGCAACGTCGGTTTCACCATGGACACGCACGGTGGCGCGGCGGGCCTGCCGCATGTCGAGATTGAAATTCGTCAGGATTTAATCGGGGATGAGGCAGGCTGGGCGCACTGGGCGGAGGTGATCGGCGTGGCGCTGGAGGAGGTGCTGGTCGATGAGAAAATCTACCGGGTGTTTCATTACTGATTGTTGCTAAAGTGAATTTAAGTGTTTGAGTTGGTGGTTGGGATGACTGCGGGATGGTCAGGGTTTGGAGTAGAGCGAAGAGGATTGAAAAACTCATCAGCGGCGGCCAGACCGGCGTGGGTCGGGCCGGCCCCTATTTAGCGCCTTACAGGGCTGGGTGACTAAACGCCTGAACCTAAAGCCAATAACCTATTGAAATTTGGTCGGGGTGACAGGATTTGAACCTGCGACTCCTGCCTCCCGAAGGCAGTGCTCTACCAGGCTGAGCTACACCCCGACAAGGGAATGGAATTAATAACGGCGGCTTACTGCGAACCGGGCCAAACCCAACAGCGCTTCCCTGGCGGGCGAGCCTGCTAACCCGGTCAGCGCAGCGGTGGCCCGGTCGGCCTCGGCAACAGCAAGATTATAAGTATAGTCCAGCGCGCCGGTCGACTCAATAGTTCGGGTGACAAGGTCCAATTGATCCAGTCCACCGCGTTCGATAGCCGTGCGGATAATCCGGACTTCATCGGGCGCGCCATGGCGCATGGCATGGATCAGCGGCAGGGTCGGTTTGCCCTCGGCCAGGTCATCACCAATGTTTTTGCCCAGTTCGGCGCGGGACGCCCGATAATCCAGCACATCATCAATCAACTGGAAGGCCGTACCCAGATGCAGACCATAGCGGCCCAGCGCCTGTTCCTCTTCGTCAGGACGACCTGCCAGCACCGCGCCCAGTTGTGCGGCGGCCTCGAACAGCTTGGCGGTCTTGCAGTGAATCACCGCCATATAGTGTTCCTCGGTGGTGTCGGGGTCGTGGCAGTTGAGTAACTGCATCACCTCGCCCTCGGCAATGGTATTCGTGGTATCGGCCAGAATTTCCATGACCCGCATATTGCCAATGCCGACCATCATTTGAAAGGACCGGGAGTACAGGAAATCGCCCACCAGCACGCTGGCCGCATTGCCCCAAATCGCATTCGCTGTCTCTCGTCCCCGCCGCAGACTGGATTCGTCCACGACATCGTCGTGCAGCAGAGTCGCGGTATGAATGAATTCGACAATAGCGGCGGCGGCGATATGGTCATCGCCCGTATAGCCACAGGCGCGCGCCGCCAGCAGCACGGTGACCGGCCGCAGCCGTTTGCCGCCGCTGTCGATGATGTAGCCCGCCAATTGGTTGATCAACGCCACGTCGGAGCGAAGCTGCCGACGGATCAGGGCGTTGACCGATTGCAGGTCGTCCGCGATGGGCGCGCGAATCTGTTCGATATCCATGGGGAGCGGTGGGTTTGGAGAAAACGTCCTCATGCTACGGATTGACCGCGACAGGGTCAAGGCAAACGCCTAAGCATCGCTGTCGGCTGGAATTTATTTGACCTGAACCGGGTCCGGGGCTAAAATCCGCGCCCTTGCCGCAACGGCCCATCCAAGACGATTAGGGATTGAAAGAAACCATGTACGCTGTCATCAAAACCGGGGGCAAACAATACCGGGTGGCGGAAGGCCAGACCCTCAAGGTCGAGAAGCTCGATGTCGAGGAAGGGGCCGCCGTGGAATTCGACCAGGTGCTGATGATCGCCGATGGCGACCGGATCCAGGTCGGCGCGCCTTATATCGATGGCGCGCGAGTGAGCGCCACGGTCAAATCCCAAGGACGCAGTCCGAAGGTGCTGATCGTCAAGTTCCGCCGTCGTAAGCACTACCGCAAGACCCAGGGTCATCGGCAGTCCTATACGGAACTCAAGATCAGCGGCATCAGCGGACTTTGAACCGATTACCAGGACCCAACAGCCATGGCACACAAAAAAGCGGGCGGCAGCAGCCGCAACGGTCGTGATTCCGAATCCAAGCGCCTGGGCGTCAAGCTCTATGGCGGGCAACTGGCGCGGGCCGGCAATATCATCGTGCGGCAGCGCGGTACGAAATTTCATCCGGGCCGCAACGTCGGCTGCGGCGTTGACTATACCCTGTTCGCCAAGGTGGACGGCCATATTGTGTTTGAGACCAAGGGGCCGTTCAACCGCAAGTACGTGAGCGTCCAGCCGGCGCAATGAACAGCCAGCGGTTCGGGCGTGGCAAAAGCCCCGGACGGGGCTTTTTCTTTGCCCGGAATTTGTGGAGGGCGTCATGAAATTTGTGGATGAAGTCACCATCCAGGTCGAGGCCGGTGATGGCGGCGACGGTTGCGTCAGCTTCCGGCGCGAGAAATACATTCCCTTCGGCGGCCCCGACGGCGGCGATGGCGGCGATGGCGGCAGCATCTGGCTGCAAGCCGACGCTGAGTTGAATACCCTGGTCGATTACCGTTTCACCCGGCGCTTCCAGGCCGAACGCGGCCAGAAGGGGATGGGCGCGCATTGCACCGGGCGCGGCGGCGCGGATTTGACCCTCCGGGTGCCTATTGGTACGGTCGCTTATGACGCCGATACGGGCGAACTGATCGGCGATCTGGTGGAACCGGGGCAACGCCTGCGGGTCGCGCGGGGCGGTTTTCACGGTCTGGGCAATGCTCGCTACAAAAGCAGCACCAACCGCGCGCCGCGCCAGTTCAAGCCCGGTACGCCGGGTGAGGCCCGCGAACTGCGGCTGGAACTGAAGGTCATCGCCGACGTCGGTCTGCTGGGGATGCCCAACGCCGGTAAATCCACCCTGATCCGCGCGGTGTCCGCCGCCCGGCCCAAGGTCGCGGATTATCCCTTCACCACCCTGCATCCGAATCTCGGCGTGGTGCGGGTCGGGCCGCTGCAAAGCTTCGTGATGGCTGACATTCCCGGCCTGATTGAGGGCGCGGCGGACGGTGCAGGGCTGGGCATCCAGTTTCTCCGTCATTTGAGCCGCACCCGGCTGTTGCTGCATTTGGTGGATGTTTCGCCCTGCAGTGACAGTGGCGACCCGGTGCGTGACGTGGAAGTCATTCTCGGCGAACTGGCCCGGTACAGCGCCGAGCTGGCCGGGCGCGAGCGCTGGCTGGTGCTGAACAAGCTGGATCTGCTGCCGCCCGAGGAACATGCGCCGCGAATCGCGGAGATCACCGCAGCGCTGGGCTGGACCGGGCCGGTCTTTGGCATCACGGCGCTCAACGGCGACGGCGCGGAGGCGCTGATGGGCGCGGTGATGGAACGGCTGGAGGAGCGGCGACGGGTGGAAGCCGCCGCTACGGCCACAACGCGGCCTGCGGGAGAAATGGACGATGTTCAGCCATAAAACCCGTGAGCAACTGGGTCAGGCTCAGCGCTGGGTGGTCAAAATCGGCAGCACGATGATCACGAACGACGGTCAGGGCCTGGACAATTTTTCCATCGACGCTTGGGTGGCGCAGATGGCGGAACTGCACCAGTCCGGACGGGAACTGCTGCTGGTCACCTCCGGCGCGGTCGCGGAAGGAATGCGGCGCCTGGGCTGGCGGCAGCGGCCCACCGCGCTGGCTGAGTTGCAGGCGGCGGCGGCGGTGGGGCAAATGGGCCTGGTGCAAGCCTGGGAATCGGCGTTCGAGCGCCACGGGATTCAGACTGCGCAAATTCTGCTGACCCATGAGGACGCCTCCGACCGGCAGCGCTATCTCAATATCCGCAACACCCTGCGCACCCTGCTGCGGTTGCGGGTGGTGCCGGTCATCAATGAAAACGACACGGTCGCTTTCGAGGAAATCCGCTTCGGCGACAACGATACGCTGGGCGCGCTGGTGGCCAATCTGGTCGAGGCCGAGCTGTATGTGATTCTCACTGATCAGCAGGGGCTGTATGACCAGAACCCGCGTCAGTTCGCCGGGGCGCGGCTGATCGGCGAAGGTCGGGCCGGCGACGCGGCGCTGGAGGCAATGGCCGGCGGCGCAGCAGGTCATCTGGGCAGCGGTGGGATGCTGACCAAGCTGCACGCCGCCGCCAAGGCCGCCCGCTCTGGCGCATTCACCCTGCTGGCCTGGGGCCGGGAACCGGAGGTGCTGCGGCGGGTCGCGGCGGGGGTGGAACTGGGTACGCTGCTGCGGCCCAGCCAAAGTCCGCTGGCGGCGCGCAAGCAGTGGCTGGCGGTGCAATTGCAGGTCAGGGGCCGGCTGCATCTGGACGCCGGGGCAGTGCGGGCCTTGCGCACGGCGGGAAAAAGTCTGTTGCCGGTCGGGGTGACCGCGCTGGAAGGCAAGTTCAGCCGGGGTGATTTGGTGGCCTGTGTGGATCCTGCCGGGATCGAGGTGGCGCGCGGTCTGGTCAGCTACGACACTGAGCAGGCCTTGGCGCTGATCGGCAAGACCACCCGCCAGATCGAGGCGCTGCGGGGCCATGTGGATGACCCGGAACTGATTCATCGGGACCACCTGGTGCTGGTTTGAACGGTGCTCCACGCGGTGAGGGTCGGTCGCGGTAGCGGTTCCCGGCGCAGGATGGGTTTCACGTGGAACATCTTCCATCGCTGATCCGGCTTTCAGCCTGGACGCAGCGTCCGCGCCCAGGCCGCCAAGGTGCGGATATGCTCCGGCGTGGTCCGGCAACAACCGCCGATGAGCCGGGCGCCAGCGGCATACCAGCGTCGGGCGTCGCTGGCGAAGGCTTCAACATCCGGGACGCCGCACCAGCCGCGCTGCTCGGGATCGTAGGTTTCGCCCGAATTCGGATAGACCACAATCGGTTTGCGGGTGACCGTGCGAATCGCTGCGATCAGCCCCGGCAAATAACGCGGAGCGGTGCAGTTCACCCCGACCGTAACCACCTGTGGTTGATCATCCAGCCACGCCGCGCATTCGGCCAGGCGCTCACCTTGCCAGAGATGCGCCTCATCCCGGGCGCTGAAACTGATCCAGGCGCGGGCGGCAGGAAATTCCGTCAACAGTCGCGCCAGGACGCGGGCTTCGACGAAACAGGGAATCGTTTCGCAGGCCAGCAGATCCGCACCGGCTTCGAGCAGCGCCGCCAGCCGCTCCCGATGAAAATCCATCAATTCCTCCTCGCTTAACTCGTAGTCGCCCCGAAATTCCGAGCCATCGGCCAGCACTGCGCCATAGGGACCGACCGAGGCCGCCACCAGGGGCCGGGGCCGCCCGATTCGGTTGGCCGGCTCTTCCCAGAACGCCTCACGGGCTTCCACCGCCAGTTGCACCGAGCGTCGGATCAGGGCCAGCGCCTCAGCGCGGCTCAGCCCCCGCTGCATGAAGCCGTCCACTGACGCCTGATAGCTGGCGGTGATGGCGCAATCGGCTCCGGCGGCAAAGTAGTCCCAATGCACCTGCCGAATCCGCTCCGGCGCTTCGAGCAGCACTTTGGCCGACCACAGCGGATCGCGCAAGTCGCAGCCCCGGCGCTCCAGTTCGGTTGCCAAGGCGCCGTCCAGCACCAGGAGCGGGTATTGATCAAGAAGAGAAATCAGCGGATTCATAAGGCGCATTCCTGTCGATGACGGTAGGACACGGTGGGACAGAGAACCGGTTTGCTCTTACAAAACACCTATGGAGGCCGTGACATTGGTTTAACATGATCCCATTCAGCCAACTTGCCGCTGGAAACAACAAGGCGAAGAAACCTGCCTGACCCGGAGAACAAGCTCATGAGACGCGGGATAACGCTGGTTCTGTTGACGACTCTGCTCAGCTTAGCCGGTTGTGGGCAGCGGGAGTGCGAGTACGTCAAAACTACCAAGGACGAGTGAAGGTCGCGCCGTGATGCGTTCGCCGTGGGTTGTGCTCCAGACGGGCGGGGGGCGCGGGCTGGGTCTGGCGCTGGCCTACGCTCTGACCGCCTGGCTGGGCCTGCAATTGAGCTATGACTATGACGCCATTTCCCTGTTTTGGCCACCGTCCGGGATTGCCGTTGGCGCGCTGCTGCGCTGGGGATGGCGCTACTGGCCGGCCATCTATCTGGGCGCGCTGGCGATCAACGGGTTCAATAATCTGGCGGGTATGGCGGTTCTGATTGCCGCCACCAACACACTGGCGCCCTTGATGGCGACGTTCCTGCTGCGCCGCGCCCGGATTGATCCGACGTTTTCGCATCGCCGCGATGTGCTTCATCTACTCCAGATCGCGCCGCTGACCATGACGATTTCCGCAACCGGCGGCGCGCTGGCCATCAGCCTGATCTCGACCGACGGATGGGCGACGTTCGTCCAGCACTGGCTGGTCTGGTGGCTGGGAGACACCGTAGGCGTGCTGCTGTTCACGCCCCTGTTATTGAGCTTCGACGGTCCCGCGCTGGCGCGATTGGCGTGGGAGCGCTGGCGGGAATTGGCCGCCCTGTGGGCGCTGGCAATAGGCACGGGCCTGCTGGTGCTGCTCAATCCCCTGATCCAGGGTGATCACGCCGTGACGCTGTTCCTGCTGCTGTTACCGATCCAGATCTGGGCCTGCTTACGCTTCCCGTTATCCATTGCGATGCTGTTGGCGGCGGGGCTGGCGGGCCTGGCGGCGCAGGCGGCGCTGTGGCGGATCGGACCATTTGCCGTCATCGGCCACCGGCAGGGTTATGAACTGATCTGGCTGTTCATGACGGTGATGACCGTCATGGCGCTGCTGATCACAGCCCTACAGGGTGAGCGGCAGGCGTTTGAACGCTCGCTGAGCGCGATGCTGGCGCAACGCACCGCCCTGCTGGACACGCTCGGCGAGGGGGTGCTGGTGGTGGATCGCGAGGGTCGGTATCTGGCGCATAATCGCCAGTTCATCACCCTGTGGCGGCTGCCCGCCGAATTGCTGGAAAGCGGCGACTGGGCCGCCTGTGGCGAGCTGATCCAACGGCAGGTCGAGAACCCGGAACATCTGCAACAACTGATCGGTCGCGAAAGCCGAGCCTCGAACTCAACGTTCTGGGACGAGATCCAGCTTCGGGAGGGACGCCTGCTGGAATGGCGCGCCCGGCCTTTCGAGGTCGCCGGCGCGGTGGCCGGCACCGTGATTTCCTATCGCGATGTGACTGAGCGCTACCAGCTTGAGCAGGCGCTACGCACCACCAACCGGCGGCTGGTGGAGGCGCTCGCTGAAGTTGAACGGCTGGCTGACACCGACAAGCTGACCGGGGTCTGGAACCGGCGGCGCTTCGATGCCCGGTTGCGCGAGGAAATGGAGCGCTGCCAGCGCTATTGCCAGCCACTGGCGCTGGTGCTGCTGGATATCGATCACTTCAAACAGGTGAACGATACTTACGGCCATGCAGTCGGCGATCAGGCGCTGGTCACGGTCGCCCAGACCATCGCCGGACAGTTGCGGGCTTCCGATATGCTGGCGCGCTGGGGCGGCGAGGAATTCGTGGTGCTCACCCCGCTGGCTCTTCCGGATGCGCTGGCCCTGGCTGAGAAGCTGCGGCAACTGGTGGCCGCCCAGCACATCCCGCCACTGACGGCTCTCAGCATCAGTCTGGGGGTTGCCGAATCGCATCAGGGCGATAGCGGCGAAGACCTGTTGCGCCGGGCGGATGCGGCGCTGTATCGCGCCAAGGCGGCGGGGCGCAATCGGGTCATGGCGGCGGATTGAGCGCCGCGCCCTGCGTCCGCGACTTGCTACAATTCACCTTATCCCTCCCCTGCCGCTTGAGAACGCCGCCATGCCCCCAACCAACCCGCTGCGCCTGTTGAACACCGCCGGTCAAAGCGTCTGGTATGACAACATCCAGCGTTCCATGCTGACCTCTGGAGCCCTGGGGCAGATGATCGCCGACGACGACCTGCGCGGCATCACCTCCAACCCCACTATTTTCGAGAAAGCCATCGCCGGCAGCAGCGACTACGACGCAGCGCTGCGCCGGGAACTCCAGCGCAATCCACAGCAGTCCAGCCGCAATCTGTTTTACACCCTGGCGATTGAGGACATCCGCGCCGCCGCCGAGGCCCTGCGCCCGACCTATGACGCCACCGCCGGGGTGGACGGCATGGTCAGCCTGGAAGTCTCGCCCGATCTTGCCCATGACGTGGACGGCACGGTGCGGGAGGCGCTCGAATTATTCGCCCGGCTGGCGATGCCCAACGTGATGATCAAGGTGCCGGGGACCGTGCCCGGCCTGCGCGCGGTGGAGCGGTTAATCGCTGAAGGAATCAACGTCAACGTCACCCTGCTGTTTTCAGTGGAGCGCTACGTCTCAGTGGCCGAAGCGTACTTGCGCGGTCTGGAGCGCCGCCGCGCCCGGAATCTGCCGCTGGACCGGGTGGCCTCGGTCGCCAGTTTCTTCGTCAGCCGGATCGATACCGCGCTGGATCCGGTGCTGGCCGAGCGCCAGCCCGGATTGCAGGGCCGGATCGCCAACGCCAACGCCAAGCTGGCTTATCTGGAATACCAGGAAATTTTTGGCGGCCCGCACTTCGCCGCCCTGCGCGTCGCCGGAGCGCGGCCCCAGCGACTGCTGTGGGCCAGCACCAGCACCAAGAATCCGGCCTATTCTGATCTGCTTTATGTAGAAAATCTGATCGGCCCCGATACGGTGAACACGATGCCGCCGGCGACCTATGCTGCTTTTCGCGATCATGGCGTCGTGGCCGCCACCCTGGAGCAGGGCGTGGACGAGGCGCTGGCGGAGCTGGCGACGCTGCCGGAACTGGGGATTGATCTCGGCGCTGTCACCGATCAGTTGGAACACGACGGCATCAACGCTTTCATTCACTCCTTTACGACCCTGCTGGCCGCCATGGATTCCAAGACCCGCGCGCTGCTGGCCTGAAGTCCACGACTACCCCGATCTGGAGTCCACCGCTCATGGTGAAAAAAATTCATTACCACATCACTGTAGCCGCCCAGTCGTTCTATCTGGAGGAACAATCCAGCCCGGAGCGCGAACGCTATGTATTCGCCTACACCGTCCTGATCCAGAATCAGGGCAACATCGCCGCCAAGCTGCTCAGCCGTCACTGGGTGATCACCGACGCAAACGGCAAGATCGAGGAAGTGCGCGGCGAAGGCGTGGTCGGTGAACAGCCTTATTTGCGGCCTGGCGAAGGGTTTCAATACACCAGCGGCGCGATTCTGGAAACCATGATGGGCAGCATGAAAGGCAGTTATCAGATGCTGGCCGACGATGGCGTGACCTTCGACGCCGACATCCCGCCCTTCGTGCTGTCGATCCCGCGCACCCTGCATTGAGGACCGAATGACCCTGCGCTACAGCTACACCCTGTTCGCCCCGCTCTATGATGCTTTCGTGGCGCGCTTCACCGCCGCCGCGCGCCGGGACAGTTTGCACCGACTGAGCGAAAGCGCGCCGGCCCAAGTGTTGCTGGTCGGCGTCGGCAGCGGGCTGGATTTGCCGTTGCTGCCGACTGAACCGCGCTATACCGGTCTGGATTTGACCCCGGCGATGCTGGCGCGCGCCCGGCGCAAGGCGGTGGCGCTGGATCTCCCGATTACGCTCGATGAAGGCGACGCCCGCGCCCTGCCCTATGGCGACGCAACCTTCGATGCGGTGGTGCTGCATCTGATTCTGGCGGTCACGCCCCATCCCGAACGGGTGCTGGCGGAAGCGGCGCGGGTGCTGCGGCGCGGCGGACGGATCCTGATTCTGGACAAATTCCTGCGTCCGGGGCAAACCGCGCCGCTTCGGCGACTGATTAGCCCACTGCTGGGCCTGCTGGCTACCCGCACCAATGTGGTATTCGAGGATGTGCTGGCCCGGACGCCGGGCTTGACTCTCGTATCCGACCAACCCGCGCTGGCGGGCGGCTGGTTCCGTTTCATCGAGCTGCGCAATGGCGATCTTTAGGCGATGAACAGCAAATGCACCGCCGTCATACTGCTCGGCGCACTGGCCCTGTCGGCTTTCAGCACCGTCTTCGCGCTGAACCGAATGCAGGTGACGGTCGGGCCGGCCACCTTTCAGGTGGAAATGGCGCAAACGCCCCAGGAACGCCAGCAGGGCCTGATGCATCGCCGGGAACTGCCGCGCGATCAGGGTATGTTGTTCGTGCAGCCGCCGGGACCGGCGGCGTTCTGGATGAAGAACACCTACATTCCCCTGGACTTGCTGTATTTCGACGCCGACGGGCGGTTGCTGCAAATTGAAGCCGCAGTGCAGCCCTGCGTGACGCCAACCTGTCCGATCTATCCCAGCGCGACCGCCACCGTGCGCTATATCCTGGAGATCAACGCCGGCGAAGCGGCGCGGCGCGGTATTCAGGTCGGCGACCGGTTGCGACTGGAGTGAGAATAAAACCGTTGCGGACTGGATGGGAAGGGTCTGCCAGGTTTCACAAAAACCCTCGAAGAACCCCCCTTTTTTTCTTGCCTGCGATGTTTCCGTCTTGCGCAGCCAGGTTCACTCACGGTTGCTCAGGGCCGCGAACGCCTCCAGGCTCAGAGTTTCTGGCCGGGCGCCGGGGTCAATTCCCGCTGCTTCAATGTGCGCCGCGTCCAGAATATCGCGCAGGGAATTACGCAGGGTTTTACGGCGCTGAGCAAAGGCCCTCCGCACGATTTCGGCGAAATGGTCTTCATCCCGAACTGCGACTGCGCATGTTTCACGTGGAACCAACCGGACCACCGCTGACCAGACCTTCGGCGGAGGCCGGAACGCTTCCGGCCCGACCGTGAACAGCGGCTCGACCCGGCAGCGGTATTGCAGCATCACGGACAGCCGGCCATACGCTGCTTCGCCTGGCCCGGCCGCCATACGGTCGACCACGTCCTTTTGCAGCATGAAGTGCAGATCGCGCAATCGCCCGGTCTGGGCCAGCAGATGAAAGAGCAGCGGCGTCGAAATGTTGTAGGGCAGGTTGCCAGCGACCCGCAGCGGCGGCCCCTGACCCTGCAAGGCGGTAAAATCGAAATTCAGTGCGTCAGCATGATGAATCCGCAGGGTTCCCGCACCCGCGCAGCGGATGCGCAGCGGTTCCAGCAGATCGCGGTCCAGTTCCACCACATCCAGTTTACCCACCGCTTCCAGCAGCGGAATCGTCAATGCGCCCAGACCCGGGCCGATCTCCACCAGCCGCTCGCCAGCCCGTGGCCGGATCGCCGCGATGATGCGGTCGATCACCGCTGGATCACGCAGAAAATGCTGGCCGAAGCGCTTGCGCGGGCGCGGCAACGAGATCGCCGCGTGGGTCATGGCGTGGGGTTTGCCGCCTTGGCGGAAGGGTTGGCGGACGGTTCGGCGGCGCTGGCGTCCACTGCGGGCAGGCGCACTTCGACATACGCCTCATCGCGCAGCCGGCGCAGCATCAGTTCCCATTCCTCATCGGCGCGCCGCCGCATCAGCGCCTCTCGAACTCGGGCGCGGTCGGGTTCCGGTGTGATCGATCCCGCCGCCGTCTGCGGTGGAGTCTGTGCGGTGGCCTTTGGCCGCGCCGGAGCGCTGCCGCCACCCCGTACTTCGAGCAGCTTGACGATGTGGAACCCGCTGGGGCTGCGAATCAGCCCGCTGACCTGGCCGGGTTGCAGCCGGGGCGCCACGTCGCTAAACAGGGTGGGCAACTGATCAGCTGAACGCCAGCCGATTTCGCCGCCTTCCAGCGCCTGCTGGCTGGCGGATACGCTGACCGCCAGTTGCCGGAAATCAGCGCCCTGCCGCAGTTGCGCCAGCACCCCCTCGGCCTTGCGCTTGGCGGCTTCGATCTGCTGCGGCGTCGCGCCGTCTGGCACGGCGATCAGAATCTGGGCGATGCGATATTCACGTCCGCCGCCACCCACACTGGAGCCGCTATTGCTAGCACTCGGACCGTCATTGCCCGGACTCGGGCCGCCATCAGCCGGCTGACCGGTCAGTTGCGTTTGCAGGCTGTCCACATCCTGCTCGGACACCTGAATCTGGCTGTCCACCAGCTTTTGCCGCAGCCGCGCGCTCATCAGCTCCCGGCGCACGTCGTCACGGAACTGGGCGAAACTGACCCCATCTTTCTCGATGGTCTGCCGCAGTTGGTTCAGATTCATATTATTGCGCTGGGCCAGAGTTTCGATGGCCGCGTTCAACGTTGCGTCGTCTACGGTAATGCCGTTGCGTTCAGCGGCGCGTAGCTGTAACTGACTGAGAATCAGACGATCCAACACTTGGCTTTCCAGCACCGGCCGAGGCGGGATCGGCACCTTGCGCTGGCGTAATTGCGCCTCAATACGGAGGGTGGCCGCATCCAGCTCCCGTCGGGTAATCACATCGTTGTCCACGACGGCCACGATGGCATCCAGGGTACTGGCCGCCCCTTCGAGACCGGGGCCGAACACCAGTTGCGCCCGGCTTGCCATCGGCAGGGCGGACAGCAGCAGGTACAGCAGCAAAAGCAGGCGAAAGGGCTTGTTCATGTGAATCACTTTGCAGTTAGCGAGTGGCGAGTGGCGAGAAAGCCGCGTTAGTAGCGAATCGGCTGGTAGCCAAAAATGGCGTTGCGCAGCACATTCTCCAGACTACTGCCCAGCCGGGACAGACCCTTCAGCTCCAGTTCCATGTAAAACGCGGTTTGTGCGTCGACTTCCAGCGGACTGTCGCGATACTGCCGGGCTACTGCGCGCACTGCCCAGCAGCAGTCCTCGTATTCCAGTCCGGCCAGGGTATCCAGATTGCGGTCGACATTCAGCGCCTGATTCCAGCGCGCCATTACCCGCCATTGCGAAGTCAACGGCCACAGCAGCGACACGTCCACGGAATGAATCTGATCGCCCAGGTTCACATCAGGCTGGTAGCGGTCCAACAGATAGGACACGTTAACCAGTTGCCGAGAATGGGCGTAATAGCGCAGATCAAAGCCGGTGCGCTGAACCGTGCTGCTGGCCGGCTCCAGTTGCACCCCCGCCTGGACGGCCCAACGCAAGGAGATATTCAGCGCGCCCTGGGCGATCAGCCCGGAATTGTCCCAGGTTTCTGGCGGCAAATCCGGCTCCAGCGTGACCTGGCGATTTTCGAAATACTGAATCTGGCCGACGCTGGCGCGCAACCGCTCGCTGCCGCTGGCGCCGTCAATCAGCCGAGTGGTCAACGCCGCCGTCAACTGGTTGGCATCGCCCATCCGATCCGCGCCGGTGAAACGGTTGCGGCGGAACAGCCAGTCGTAGTCGCGATCCATCTGGCTGCTGTCGAATAGCGGGAGGTCGTTCTGGTCACGATAGGGCACATAGAGATAGAACAGGCGCGGTTCCAGGGTTTGCGTTCCGGCGGAAACGCCCAGCCAATCGGCTTGCAACGGGCGATCAAAGATCAGCCCACTGTCCAGACTCAGCACCGGCAGGGTGCGGGAGGGGGCGTCGCTGGCGTCCGGTGCGGTGTTGTCCAGTTGATAGGTGGTGTAGCGAAATCCGGCCTGCGGCGTGAGATAACCCCAGGGTTGCTCCAGGGTCCAGCCCACTGTCGGCCACAGATCCAGCCGGGTTCCGGTGACAACATCGGTCTGCTGGAAGTTGACCAGTTCACCCCGCATCTGGTAGCTCAAACTGCCGGGGCCAGGCGGCCACGCGCCGGTAAACAGCAGTTGCGGCAGGCGTTCGTAGGGCTTGCCGCTGGTGGCGAACAGCGCCGGATTCAGGATTTGAAAGCCCTGAACCCGCGCCAGCGCTTGCCATCCGTCGCCGTGGTAGCGGGCGTCCAGATGCCGCTCCAGATAATTGGGCGTCAGGAACTCCAGATTATTGCTCAGATCCTCGATATAGGTGTCGTCGGAGACATATTCGTAGCGCAGGTCGGTATAGACATTAGGCAACGGCGCGGCGCGGTCGGTGGCATTGAAGGAACCCCGCGCGCCCTCGTAGCGGCGATCATCCGGCATGTACTCGAAACCAATCTGTCCCTGGCGGTTGGGATGCAGATAACGGTATTCCATCCCCAGCAGGACGCCGCGCTCGGTCATCAGCCGGGGGGTGATGGTCATATCGCGGTTGGGGGCGATATTCCAGTAATAGGGGATCGCCAAATCAAATCCGGTTTCGCTGGCGTAGCCTTGGCGCGGGAACAGAAAACCGGACTGCCGTTGGTCGCTGATTGGAAACGACAGGTAAGGAAAGTAGAACACCGGCGTATCGCGGAACTCAAGGACAAGGTGGCGAGCCGTGCCGCGCTGAGTATTTTCGTCCACCCGGATTTCGTGCGCACGCAGCTTCCAGGCTTCATTACCGCGCGTACAGGTGGAGTAGGTGGCGTCCGTCAACAGACTGATCTTCTGACGACCATCCACCTGCACTGTTTCCGCAGAGCCTTGGGCGTTGCGAGTCGGCAGATAGTAGTCCACGTCCTTGAACTGGCCGGTTTTGGCGTTCAAATCCACGTCGGCTTGCTGGCCGCGCAGCGCCTGACTGGAATCGCCGTAGATAAAACCGCCGCTCGCCTGGGCGCGATTGGCGGGGCGCTCCAGGGTGATTTTTTCAGCGCGCAGGCTCTGGTTGCCACGGGACAGCCGAACATCGCCTTCGAGTTGCGATTCAGCAGGGGTGGTATCGAGCTGGCGGGCTTCGGCCTGAATCGGCGCCTGATCCAGCGGCGGCGCGTCGGGCGGCGCCGGGACCAGGTATCCGGCCAGTTCATCGATTTCGCACTGCACCCAAGGATTCAGCGCATCGGTGGATTGCGCCTGAACAGGAGCCTGCGGCAGCAGGATCAACAACACAGCGCCGGTCAAAAGAATTCGGTCATGCAGCGTCACGGAGCAGGATTTTACGCTGGAATTAAAGTGCCCTAACATGGCACAGATTGATTTTTGCTGCAATCCGGGCCGGCGCAGCCGGGTCAAGGTCGTAGATGAAGGCCATTAGATGGAGCCAACGGCGTGAGTGAACGTGAAGGTCTGTTGCGGCACTGGCTGGACACCGTCCTGCCCGCGCCGCTGGAGCGGATAGCCCCGGCGTCGAGCGACGCCAGTTTCCGCCGCTATTTCCGGGTCTGGTGCGATGGACAGACCTGGATCGTCATGGATGCGCCGCCGGACAAGGAGGACTGCCGACCGTTCGTCGCCATCGCCCAGGCGTTGCGCAGTCTGGGTTTGAACGCGCCCGAAGTGCGTGCGGGCGATCTCGACCTGGGCCTGCTGCTGTTGAGTGATCTCGGGTCCCGGCAGTATCTGGCCGAACTCGATCCGCAGAGTGCGCACCACCTCTACGACGACGCACTGGAGGCTTTAGCGCGGTTGCAGACGGGCGGCGACCCCGGTTCGCCGCTGTTGCCACCCTACGATTCGGCGCTGCTGCATCGGGAAATGGAGTTATTCCGTGAGTGGTTTCTGGGAAAGCTGCTGGGTCTGGCGTTGAGCGCCGCCGAACATCACGTTCTCGACCATACCTTCGCGGCGCTGGCCGACAGCGCCCTGGAGCAGCCCCGGGTCTGGGTGCATCGCGATTATCATTCCCGCAATCTGATGGTTACCGACCCGGATAATCCCGGCGTGCTGGATTTTCAGGACGCGGTGGTGGGGGCAGTCACCTATGATCTGGTTTCGCTGCTGCGCGACTGCTATATCGCCTGGCCACGCGCCCAGGTTGAGGCTTGGGCGCTGGATCATCGCACCCGGCTGCGGGCGCTGGGGATGAGCGGGCTGGACGATGCCGGGCAGTTTCTTCGCGGGTTCGACTTGATGGGCGTACAGCGCCACCTCAAGGCTATCGGCATCTTCGCCCGGCTCAACCTGCGTGATGGCAAGCCGGGTTATTTGCGCGATATTCCCCGCACCCTGGGCTATGTGGTGGATGCAGCGGAGCGCTATCCCGAACTGGCCGGGCTGGGCGATCTGCTGCGGGCGCGGGGCGTGGACCGCTGGCAGCCTGCGCCATGAAAGCGATGATTCTCGCTGCCGGGCGCGGCGAACGGATGCGGCCGCTCACCGACCATACGCCCAAGCCATTGCTGCGGGTCGCTGGCAAACCGCTGATCATCCACCATCTTGAAGCCTTGCGGGCAGCGGGCTTTACCGATCTGGTCATCAACACCGGCTATCTGGGCGAACAGTTGCCCGCCCGGTTAGGCGATGGCAGGCAGTGGGGCGTGCGCATCGCCTGGTCGCCGGAGCCGCCGGACGCACTGGAAACCGGCGGCGGCATTTTTAACGCACTGCCGCTGCTGGGGGCGGAACCGTTCCTGGTCATCAACAGCGATATTTGGACCGACTATCCCTTCGCCCGCCTGCCAACAACCTTGACGAAGCTGGCGCATCTGGTGCTGGTGGATAACCCGCCGCATCATCCCGAGGGAGACTTCGCGCTGGCGGACCCTGGCGGAGTCACGGAGACGGGCGCGCCGCGCCTGACCTTCAGCGGCATCAGCGTGTTGCGGCCAGAGTTGTTCGGCGGTTGCGCGACGGGCCGGTTTCCGCTGGGGCCGCTGTTGCGGCGGGCGATGGCGATGGGGCAGGTCAGCGGTGAGCGCCATGCCGGCGGCTGGCGCGACATCGGCACACCGCAGCGACTGGCGGAACTGGAACGCGAACGGGGTTAAAAGCCGTATCGTGAAGGATCAATCCGGACTCTTCGGCGCGGGCGCGGTCGGGCCAAGCCGCGCCACCGTGCCCTCGATCCACTCCTCGACCTGATGATTCAGGGCCTGCGCCGAGCAGCCCTCACTGGCGATCAGCGGCCCAAACACCACTTGAACGGTGCCTGGCCGCTTGAGAAATCCTCCTCGCGGCCAGAACTCACCGGCATTGTGCGCAACCGGCAGGATGGGAACGCCGCCGCGCACCGCCAGCACCGCGCCGCCCGTTCCATAGCGCTGGCGCACGCCGGGCGCAACGCGAGTGCCTTCGGGAAAGATCAGCACCCATTGCCCCTGACGCAGATGGGCGATTCCCTGCTGGATGACCTGCCTGACCGCCGAGGTTCTGGCCTGGCGATTGATCGCGATGGGCCGCAACAACGCCAGCGCCCAGCCAAAGAGGGGAACCCACAACAGCTCGCGCTTGACCACCCAGGCCAATGGCGGCAAGTAATGTTGGAGAAAGAGCGTTTCCCAGGTGGACTGGTGCTTGGACATCACGATCACGGGCCGGTCAGGGATATGCTCGGCGCCGCTCACCCGATAATCAATCCGGCAGGTCACCCGCAGCCACCCGATCGCAAAGCGGGTGCAGTACTGGGAAATCCGGTAGCGCCAGACAAAAGGCAGAGCAAAACCCAGAATCACCAGCGGCGCCACGATGCCGATAGAGAGCAGCAGACCGGCGGAAAACAACAGCGATCGCAGCAGAAGGATCACATTGGAAGCGGAAACAGCCATGCAAGCGGACTCGAAAGGTCAGTCAGTGGTTTTGGTCAAATAGTCGGCAATGGCGGCCAGATCGTCGAATACCAGCACGTTGGCGCAGCTTTCCGCTTCCTGGTCCAGAGTACGGGCGCCCTTGCCGGTTCGCACGAGCAGAGGCCAGGCGTTCGCCGCCCGCGTTGCCCGAATGTCGCGGACGCTGTCGCCGACCACTGGCACCCCTTGCAGACTGAATTTTAACCGGCGACTGATTTCCAGCAACATGCCGGGATTGGGCTTGCGATAGGGGTTAGCCTCGTCTACGTCTGGGCAAAAAAATACGGCATCGATTAGCCCACCGACTTCCTGCGCCATCCGGTACATCTTTTTGTGAATCTGGTTGAGGGTTTCCAGATCAAACAGACCGCGCCCCACGCCCGACTGATTGGTCGCGACCACGACCCGGTAACCGTTGTGGTTGAGGCGGGCAATGGCTTCCAGACTGCCGGGCACCGGCGTCCATTCGTCCGGCGATTTGATATAGGCGTCAGAATCCTCATTGATGACGCCATCGCGATCCAGAATGATCAATTTCATCGGAATTTGGGTTGTGCTTGGGTTCCATCATACGAGGAACGGGGCCGGTTGGTTTCACGTGAAACATCCCGTCTTGTTCACGATAGACCTGGAAGGAAGAGTAGAAGGTTTCACGTGGAACCTTCAGTCTCTCCATAACAGCACTGGAGGCAGAACAGAAGGTTTCACGTGGAACCAGGAGCCTTGTCGACCGGCGATCTCGCAACGAAGGGTAGCGGGTTTCACGTGGAACCTCTCACTCGGCCAACAAGGCGATGTTTCACGTGAAACCATGACGGCTTTCAGGCTCCAGGTTCCATGCAGTCGGCGCACCTTTCGCCTTTTACTTGTCTTCAATCCTGTAAGCGTGAGAAATCGGCCACCCGCAGGAACAAACTGCCCAGTTCATTGAGCAGGGCCAGGCGATTGGTGCGCAGCGCCGGATCTTCGGCCATCACCAGCACCTGATTGAAGAAACCATCCACCGGTTCGCGCAGACCGGCCAGCCGGTTCAGTGCTTCGCCATACAGACCGGCCTCCATCAGCGGAATTACTTCAGAGGACAGTTCAACCAACCGGCCGGCCAGCGCCTGCTCTGCATCCTCGACCAGCAGATCAGGGCGCACCTCGAACGGCAGCGCTGTTTCCACCTTTTTGAGAAGATTGCGAATCCGCTTGTTGGCCGCGGCCAGACGGGCAGCTTCCGGCGCCGCACGGAAGGCGCTGACCGCGCGCACCCGGTGGTCGAAATCCAGAGGACGGGTTGGGTGGCAGTCCAGCACCGCCTCAAACTCATCCTGCCGCAGGCCCTGATCCAGGTAATAGCCGCGCAAACGATCCAGCATGAACTCGAACACGGTCTCGACCGTCTTGCCTGCGCGCAGGACCGGGGCGAAGCCGGCGGCGGCCCGTTCCAGCAGGAGCAGCAGATCCAGATCCAGTTGCCCCTCGATCAGGATGCGCAGCACCCCCAGAGCGGCGCGGCGCAGGGCGAACGGATCCTTGGCGCCGGAAGGTCCCTGCCCGATGGCGAAGATCCCGGTCAGGGTATCCAGCCGGTCAGCCAAGGCGACGATGCGTCCGGTCGGCGTTGCGGGCAGCCGGTCGCCGGCAAAGCGCGGCAGATAGTGCTCTTCCACGGCCTGTGCGACGTCCGGCGCTTCCTGGTCGTGCTGGGCGTAATAGCGGCCCATGATGCCTTGCAGTTCCGGAAACTCCTGCACCATCTGGGTCAGCAGATCGCACTTGGACAGCCGCGCCGCCCGCTCAGCCCAGTCGGGATTGCCGTGACCGTGGCCAGCGATGAACCGGGCCAGCGCCGCCACCCGCGCGCTTTTATCGGCCAGCGTACCGAGCCGCTGCTGAAACACGACATGCTGCAAGTCTTCCATGCGCGCCGCCAGCGGTTGCTTGCGATCCTGATTCCAGAAAAACTCGGCATCGCTGAAGCGCGGGCGGATGACCCGCTCGTTGCCGGCCCGCACCTGGGCGGGATCGCGGCTCGCCAGATTGGTGATGGTAATGAAATGCGCCAGCAGCCGACCCTGCGCGTCCACCACCGGAAAGTAGCGCTGGTTGTCCTGCATGGTGCTGATCAGCGCTTCCGCCGGTACGGCGAGGAACCGCCGCTCGAAATTGCCGGCCAGCGCCACCGGCCATTCCACCAGTGCGGTTACTTCGTCCAGCAGTTCCGGCTTGATCACCGCCTTGCCGCGCAATTCGGCAGCGACAGCCTCGGCCTGGGCGCGCACCGTAGCGCGGCGTTGGTCAAAGTCGGCGATGACCTGGCCTTCGTCGGCCAGTTGCCGGGTGTAGTCGGCGGGGGCGGTCAGCCGGATCGGCTGGGGATGGTGGAAGCGGTGGCCACGGGTTTCCCGGCCGGACGCGACGCCGAGAATCGTAGCCGGGATCACTTCGTCGCCAAACAGCAGTACGGCCCAGTGTACCGGGCGGACGAATTCATCATCGCGGTCGCCCCAGCGCATCCGTTTGGGGATCGGCAGAGCGGCGAGCGCGGTGAGGACGATGCCGGGAATCAGGTCAGCGGTGGCGGCGCCCGGTTCGACGCTGAGATGGACCAGCCAGGCACCCTGGGCAGTTTCCTGGCGCTGCAATTCAGCCACGGCGACGCCGCAGGACCGGGCGAAACCCTCGGCGGCCTTGGTTGGTTTCCCGTCCGGGCTAAAAGCAGCGCTGAGCGCCGGGCCACGGCGTTCCAGCCGGCGGTCGGGCTGACCGGTCGGCAACTGGGCAATCAACACCGCCAGCCGGCGCGGAGTGGCAAACCGGTGAATGCCGCCGTGGGTCAGCCCGGCTTTTTCCAGCCCTTCCCGGATCCCGTTCTCAAACGCCAGCGCCAGACTGGACAGCGCCTTGGGCGGCAGTTCTTCGGTGCCGATTTCAATCAGCAGATCGCGGAGGGCAAAATTAGCCATGGGCCGCCTCCGCGCGCGCCACAGCCCGCTGGCGCATGGGAAAGCCGCGCGCGGCGCGGGCGTCGTAGTACGCCTGCGCCACGGCCCGCGCCAGGGCGCGAACCCGCAGGATAAATCGCTGGCGCTCAGTGACGGAGATCGCTTTGCGGGCATCCAGCAAATTAAAGGTATGGGAGGCTTTGAGGGTCATTTCGTAGGCGGGCAAGGGCAGACCGAGGGCGATGAGCCGCTGGCTTTCGGCCTCGCTGGTGTCGAAACCGACGAACAGCGCGGTGGTGTCAGCGTGCTCGAAATTATAGGTGGACATCTCGACTTCGTTCTGGTGGAACACGTCGCCATAGGTGACGCGGCCCAGTGGCCCGTCGGTCCACAGCAGATCGAACACGCTTTCCACGCCTTGCAGGTACATGGCGATCCGTTCCAGACCGTAGGTGATTTCGCCGGTGACCGGCTTGCAATCCAGACCGCCGACCTGCTGGAAATAGGTGAACTGGGTGATTTCCATACCGTTCAGCCACACTTCCCAGCCCAGGCCCCAAGCGCCGAGGGTTGGCGATTCCCAGTTGTCCTCGACGAAGCGGATATCGTGGGTCAGTGGATCAAGACCGAGTTCCTTCAACGAACCCAGGTAGAGATCCTGCAAGTCCAGCGGCGAGGGTTTGATGACCACCTGATATTGATAATAGTGTTGCAGGCGGTTGGGATTTTCGCCGTAGCGGCCATCGGTGGGCCGGCGGGAGGGCTGCACGTAGGCAGCGCTCCACGGCTCGGGACCGATAGCGCGCAGGAAGGTGGCGGGGTGAAAGGTTCCCGCGCCCACTTCCATGTCGTAGGGTTGCAACAGCACGCAGCCCTGCCGCGCCCAATAATCCTGCAGGGCCAGGATCAGCCCCTGAAAAGTCGAAACATCGCGCACAAGCGCCTCCAAAAGCCAGGGGAACGGCGGAGCCGCTCCCGGGTTTCCCGTCATCATGGATTAGAACTAAAAACTCCTCTCGCCCGCTGGCGGGAAAGGAATTTCCATTGGGTCTCTAAACGCCACCGCCTGCCGCCCACTCTCCCCGCTCGAACCGCACCAGCGCTCCGATCCGCTGTTCCTCCAGGGAATCCAGTTCGAACAGCGCCAGGGTCTCCCCCGGCTCTGGCGAATCCTCAGCGAGCTTGACGCCCAGCCGATTGAGCCGCAGAGCCAGCGGGTGCAGATGCAGATACGGCTCCGGCTGACCGACCACCTGCCGGACCTGCTCCAGATAGTCATCCAGAGTCGCCAGCGGTTTGCGCGCCTCGGTCAGATCCTGCTCGATCCGGGCCAGCCGCTGTTCCAGGGCCGCCAGCCGACGTTCATCGGCATCGGCGCGGGTCAGCAGCGGGCGCAAACCATGGGCCTGGCCGCGCAATGCCTGCAACTGCGCCCGCGCCTGCCGCCGTTGTTCCTCCAGCGCATCGCGTCGCACCCGCAAGGCGTCGATGCGCTCCCGCGCCCGGTTGGCCAGAAATACCAGCATCCGCTGCCGCAGTTCCCGGCGCAGGCCCGCTTCGCTGGCGGCGGGAAAATAGAGATGATGCTTTGAAAAACTGACGACTGTCCGGCGAACCTCGCGGATCAGCAGATCCCCGGCCAGCGCCGTCCCCAGGGTTTCGGTTTCCCGCTTCACCATCAGCATCAGGGCGAAGCTCTCCTCTGGCAGGCCGGGCTGCTGAAAGAATTCCTGCACTGCCGTGTTTTGGCGCAGGGCGACCCGCAAGTCGGCAGCTGTAGCGAAGAAGGCGTTAACCCGTGGATCGGTGGCCCAGGCGCGAGCGCTCAGAGTCAACGCCGCCGGCAGTTGCCGGGTCAACTGGTTGCAATGCTGCGATGCAGTTTCCACCGCATCCAGCAGTTTTTCGGCGTAATCCCCCACCAGCCGCAAACGCGGCTCGCTGGCGTCCACCACCTGTTCGATGGCTTCCCGCAGCGCCGCCAGCCGTTCCTGATGGATGCGATGTTCCACCAAATGCTGTTGCGCGAAGGCGGTAATGCCCCCCAGAACCTGCTGGAGAAAGCCCTGACCGTTGCTCATCGCTCACCTGTTCGCCTCACGCCCGTCTTGTCCAGCCGTCGATGCAGCGGACTCGACCGGGGAAAGTGGGCGCGGAGAAAATCCATCTGATCGGCCAGTACCCGCCGGCCCTGTAAATAGACGTATTCCGCGTGATTGGGCGTGAACGGAATGGCCAGCAACTGCATCCGGGCCTGTTCCGGGGTCTTGCCGCCCTTGCGGTGATTACAAAGTTTGCAGGAGGTGACTACATTGTTCCAGTGATTGCCGCCGCCCTGGACCAGCGGTCGGACGTGGTCGCGGGACAGATCCCGAAACAGAAAGGTTTCGCCGCAATACAGGCAGGTATTGCAGTCGCGCCGGAACAGTGCGGCGTTCGACAGCGGCGGCGCGTAATCCTGCCGGGTGCGCAACCGGGCGTAGGCCCCGCCCTGGGTAGCGATAATGGAATTCACGGCGATGCTGCTTTGGCAGCCACTGCGGGCGTTGAAGCCGCCGCGCACCGTATACAGAATCATGCCGCAGGTGTAGGCCACCTGACTGGCATGGTATAAGCGCACCGCCTGCTGGTAATCAATCCACTCCAGTGGCATCCCCGTGACATCCGTATGCAGGATCTGTTGCTCCAGTCCGTACATGCTTCACCCGTAGCCGTGCTTCGTCTTCGCGCATCCGGTCGCCCGCCTGCGGAAACCGACGCTGATTTCCCATGGACACGAAAGCCAATCCGGGGTTGCGTCCGCCTTGCCCGACGCCCGCCATAGCAATTTGGCCCATACCTTTCGTGATATTGAGAGTGTAGGCTACTATTCTAAAGGATTGCGCGTCTTCCCGCCGCTGCGCGGGGCTGCTAAAAAATCGGGCACACTCCCAAGCTGTTGGGCGAAAGCCCTGTTTTCGCGCTTAGTTCCGGGTCGATGGGATCCGGTGGAACAATGATTCAGGAGGACACAATATGCCTGTTCGTATGGCCGTCCCGAAGGAACTCATTTCGGGTGAACGGCGGGTCGCTCTCGACCCCACAATGGCCGAGCGTTTCGCCAAGCTCGGCGTGGAAATCCTGGTTGAAAAGGGCGCCGGACTCAGCGCCTTTTTCGCCGACGACCTCTATGGCAAAAGCGGCCGGCTGGTTGACAGCGCCCAAGCCCTGTACGCCGAAGCCGATGTGGTCTTCAAGGTGCAGGGACCGACGCTGGAGGAAGTCGAGCTGCTCAAGGACGGCTCGATCCTGCTGGCGGTGCTGGCGCCGCACCGCAATCTGGACGTAGTCAAGCGATTGCGGGACAAGAACATTACCAGCTTCGCCATGGAGCTGATTCCACGCATCTCCCGGGCGCAGTCGATGGACGTGCTGTCCTCGCAGGCGGCCGTAGCCGGCTACTATGTCGCGTTGCGGGCCGCCACGCTGGCGAGCGGATTCTTCCCGATGCTCACCACCGCCGCCGGCACCATCCGCCCGTCCAAGGTGGTCATCGTCGGCGCGGGCGTGGCGGGGTTGCAGGCTATCGCCACTTGCCGCCGGCTCGGCGCCATGGTGGAAGCCTATGACATCCGCCCGGCGGCCCGCCAGGAAATTGAATCGCTGGGCGCGAAGATGATCGACACCGGGGTCAACGCGGCGGCCGAGGGCGGCTATGCTCGGGAACTGACGGCGGAAGAAAAGCAGAAACAGGCCGACGTGCTGGCCAAGCATATCGCTGCCGCCAATGCGGTCATCACGACCGCAGCCATTCCGGGCCGGGCCGCACCCAAGATCGTCACCACCGCGATGGTGGAAAACATGAAGCGCGGCGCGGTCATCGTCGACCTGGCGGCGGAGTCGGGCGGCAACTGCGACCTGACCCGTCCCGGCGAGACCTACGAGCACAACGGCGTCGTGATTGACGGCCCGCTCAACATCCCCAGCAACTTCCCGGTTCCGGCCAGCGAGATGTACGCCAAGAACCTGTTCAACTTCCTGTCGCCGATGATCAAGGACGGCGCGCTCAACCTCGACTGGGACGACGAGGTGATCGCCAAGAGCGCCTTGACCCGCGACGGGCAGATTGTCCACGAACCCACCCGCAAGCTGGTCTAACCCTACCGTCGGAGAAGCAAGATGGAAGCCGTAGTTGCGTTTTTCTCCCCGATTTACATTCTGATGCTGGCCGGCATTCTGGGTTATGAAATCATCGGCAAGGTGCCGGTGATCCTGCACACCCCGCTGATGTCCGGCACCAACTTCGTCCACGGCATCGTGCTGGTGGGCGCGATGGTGGCGCTCGGTCAGGCCGTGACTCCGCTGGAGCAGACGATTGGCTTTTTAGGCGTGCTGCTGGGCGCCGGTAACGCGGTCGGCGGCTATTTCGTCACCGAGCGGATGCTGGAAATGTTCAAGAGCAGCAAGGGCCAGGAGAAGTAAGCCATGGGTTATCTGATTGAAACGGTCTATTTCCTGACGGCCGCGCTGTTCATCCTCGGCCTGAAGCGGATGTCGCACCCGACCACCGCCCGCAGCGGCATTATCTGGGCGGGCTATGGGATGGTGCTGGCCACCGTGGTCAGCTTCGTTCACCCGCAGATTACCGCGAACATCATTCCGACCAACTATGTGCTGATGTTGGTCGCCATTGCCATTGGCGGCGTGATTGCCTGGTGGGGCGCCAAGAAGGTGCCGATGACCGCCATGCCGCAGATGATCGCCATCTACAATGGTATGGGTGGTGGCGCAGCGGCAGCGATTGCGGCGGTGGAACTGATCAAGGACCACGGCGACAAAGTGCCGCAGACCCACATCCTGATCATGGCGGTGGCCGGTGCGTTGATTGGCGCGGTGGCCTTCTCCGGTTCGGTGGTGGCGTTTGGCAAGTTGCAGGAACTCAAGTTCTTCAAGGATGACGCCAAGTTTCGTTTCGAGGGGCAACAGAAAGTTAATGCGGCGATTTTCGGCGCGGCAGTGGTGCTGGGTTTGATCATCGCCCTGAGCGCCCATCCGCATGGCGCATTGATCTCGGTGTTCTTCCTGCTGGCGCTGGCTTTTGGCGCGATGATGGCGTTGCCCATCGGCGGCGCCGACATGCCGGTGGTCATCTCGCTGTTCAACGCCTTTACCGGCCTGGCGGTGGCGCTGGAAGGCTTTGTGCTGGGCAACTCGGCGATGATCATTGCCGGTATCATCGTCGGTTCGTCCGGTACGTTGTTGACCTTGATGATGGCCAAGGCGATGAACCGCTCGGTGGCTAATGTGTTGTTCAGCAACTGGGCGGCGCTGGGCAGCGGCGAGGCGCAGGCCGTCACCGGCAGCCTCAAGCCGATGGAGCCGTCAGATGCGGCGATTCAGATGGCGTATGCGAGCAAGGTCATTATCGTCCCCGGTTATGGCATGGCGGTGGCCCAGGCGCAGCACAAAATCTGGGAAATGTGCAAGCTGCTGATGGAGCGGGATGTCGTGGTCAAGTTCGCCATTCACCCGGTTGCGGGCCGGATGCCCGGACATATGAACGTGCTGTTGGCGGAAGCGGGCGTTCCCTACGATCTGATCTTCGACATGGACGAGATCAACGAAGAGTTCTCTACCGCGGATGTGGCGCTGGTGATCGGGGCTAACGACGTGGTCAATCCGGCGGCGCGCACCGACAAGTCCAGCCCGATCTACGGGATGCCGATCCTGAACGTGGATCACGCCAAGAATGTGCAGGTGATCAAGCGCGGCAAGGGCGTGGGCTTCGCCGGCATCGAGAATGCGCTGTTCTTCGCTGATAACACCCGGATGGTCTACGGCGACGCGCAGAAGGTGGCCGCCGGGATGATCCAGGGGATTAAGGATCTCGGCTAGAGGTACGTTTTGCGGCTTTAGACAGGCGGCCTGCGGGCCGCCTTTTTCGTGCGGCTTGCGTTATTCTCGCCGGGCCTTTTCAATCGATGGAGAAACCGTCATGCATCGCCTTCTACCCGGATTATGCGGCGGCGTGCTGTGGGCGCTGGCCGGTAGCGTTACCGCTCAGGAAATCGGCAGCGTGGATACCGCCTTTCAATGGCTGGGGCCGAACCACAAGATCGTGATCGAAGCCTTCGACGACCCCAAGATTGACGGGGTGACCTGCTATATCAGCCGCTCGCGCACCGGCGGGGTCAAGGGCGGCCTGGGGCTGGCTGAAGATACGTCCGATGCCGCCATCGCTTGTCGGCAGGTGGGGCCGATCAGCATTAAGGAGAAATTCAAGGACGGCGAGGAGGTGTTCACCGAGCGCCGCTCCCTGGTGTTCAAAAAACTGCGGGTGGTGCGCTTTCTCGATCAACCGCGCAACACGCTGGTGTATCTGGTCTACAGCGACAAGCTGGTGGAAGGTTCGCCGAAGAATTCCTTGTCCGCGGTGGCGATGATGCCCTGGGGCAATCAGCCGGCCAAGACCGCGCCCTGAACCAGAACCGGCTCCCGCTAATTGGCCACCGCCGCTGCGCCCAGCGCCCAGAGGCCAAACCCGGCGATCAGGATTCCTGAAACGCGGTTGATCGCCCGCAGCGCGGTTGGCGTCAACCGCCCCCGCAGCAGTCCCACCCCGCCCGCCAGCAGCAGCCACCACAACAGCGATCCGGTGAATACCCCCAGCACCAGGCTCCCCGCCGCCGCGAAATCCCGCCCTTCGGCGACCAGTCCCAGCCCGGCGAAAATGCCCAGGAACGCCAGGATCGTCACCGGATTGGTCAAAGTCAGCGCCAGAGCGGAAAGGTAATCGCCCACCTGCCTGGCGCGAGCAGGCTGAACGTGGGCCGGCGCGGCGGGCGGCGTCCGCCAGGTTCGCCAGCCCAGATAGAGCAGAAACAGCCCACCCAGGATTTGCAATTCCAGCCGCCAGGCCAGCAGGGCGTTGGCCAGCGCCGCCAGGCCGAAGCCGGCGATACTGCCGTAAACGGCATCGGCGCTGGCCGCGCCCAGTCCGGAGAGCACTCCGGCCCAGCGTCCGCGCGCCAGGGTGCGCTGGATGCACAGCAAACCCATCGGCCCCACGGGTGCGGCGATGGCCAGCCCGATCAGCATCCCCTTGAACCACAGCGCCATGCGTATTCCTCCCGTTCGCCCGAATCCAGCCGCGCTATACTGAACTGCGCCTCCCTTTTGATGATCGCCCGCCGTCATGAATCCCTTCAGCCTTATCGTTCTCGTTGCCCTGGCATTGACCGTACTGTACGGCATCGTCCTTTATAACCGCTTGGTCAATCTCAAGCATAACGTGGGAATGGCCTGGTCGAATATCGACGTTCTGCTCAAGCAGCGCCATGATGAATTGCCCAAACTGGTGGAAGCCTGCAAGCAGTACATGCGCTATGAGCGCGACACCCTGGAAGCAGTGATGCGCGCCCGGCAGACGGTTTCCGACGCCCGGCAGCGCGGCGATCTGGCCACGCTGGGCGCCGCCGAAAGCCAGTTGCGGCTGGGGCTGGGCAACCTGTTCGCGGTGGCTGAAGCCTACCCTGAACTGCGCGCCAGCGATCATTTTCGCCATCTGGAAACCCGGATTACCGGCCTGGAAACCGCCATCGCCGATCGCCGCGAGTTTTACAACGACAGCGTCAACCTCAACAACATCCGCATCGAGCAATTCCCGGATATGCTGGTGGCGCGACTGTTCAACCTTGGGCCTTTCCGGCTGCTGGAATTTACCGAGCCAGAGAAACAGGACGTGGATTTGGCGGCGCTGTTCCGCTGATGGACGCCGGGCATCACCGTGGGCGAGCCGGGACTGAAAGGCGCGCTGCTCTTCGCCGCCGCCTGGATCGGTTGGATTGCCCTGACCCGGTCCCCGCCGACCGGCGCTAGCGCCGTGTGGTCACCGTCTATGGGGTACTGGGCCGTGCTGGCCGCGCTGGGGCTGGCCAGCGCCATTGCCGGCTACGGCGTCCTGCATTACGGACGGCGGGCCTGGCGGCTGGCCGATACGCCCATCGCCCGGATTCGCTCCGCGCCGCAGGGCTACGTCGAACTGTATGGTCGCGCCGCGCTGCTGCCAGGACCGCCGATTCTCGCCCCGCTCAGTGCTCTGCCCTGCGCCTGGTACCGCTACCGGGTTGAGGAGCGTTCCGAAGGCGGGCGCTGGCAACGGGTGGACGCGGGCGACAGCGACAGCCTGTTCGCACTGGACGATGGCGCTGGTCGCTGCGTCATCGATCCCGAGGGAGCCGACTTCATCAAGACCCGGCAGGATCTCTGGTATGGCAGCCCCAGCGGAGCGCGCACCCACGCCCTGTGGGGCATGGGCGCGGCCTATCGCTACACCGAGCAGCGCATCCTGCCGGGCGAGGAACTGCATGTCATCGGTCAGTTCCGCACCGTCGGCGGCCTGCGGGAAGCGCCCGATACCCAACGGGAAGTGGCGGACCTGCTGGAGCGCTGGAAGCGCGATCCGCAGCGCATGGCGCTGTTCGACCGTAATAGCAATGGCCGAATTGATCCCGAGGAATGGGAAGCAGCGCGGCAGGCGGCCTATCGTCAGGTTCGCCGGGAACAACTGCAACGCGCTACGGATCCCGAGGTTCACCTGCTGGCTGATCCTGGCGATCCGGATCGGCCCTACGTCATCGCTGCGTTCCGTGAAGAGCGCCGGCTGATCCGCTATTTTCAGTGGCGGGCGGCGGGCTGTGTGCTGCTGGCGCTGCTGGGGGGCGGCCTGCTGTTGGCGCTGTCCGCCTGATGCCCATTCCTGAAGGGCCTTGCTAACCAGCAGACGCACCTGAATCAACGTCTCGACCGCTATGTTCGTCACCACCGTCTTGCTTAACTCCAGTAGCGTTTTGCTCAACCCCTGCCCTGATACCGTTTCCCGATAGATTTTATCTTTTTAAGGCTAAAAACGACCCCGTTCGTCATATCCGCGAAAGCGGGTATCCCGTTGTTCAGCGGCTGACGGGATTCCCGCTTTCGCGGGAATGACAACCATAAATACGGAGACCTACCGAGAATGGGTATAATCGCACTGAAAATCCCGGCCAACTCCGTATAATCATGCCTTTCGTGAATTCGAGAACAGTCCGAACGGCATGGAATTTATTCGCGGTCAGCACAATCTCCGGCCTCGCCATTGGGGCTGCGTCGCCACCATCGGCAACTTCGACGGCGTCCATCTCGGTCATCAGGCGATTTTCGCTCAACTGGCCGAGCAGGCGGCGCGCTTTCGCCTGCCCCGACTGGCCATCACCTTTGAGCCGCAGCCGATGGAGTTCTTCGCCGGCCCCCAGCTCGCGCCGGCCCGGTTGATGCGGCTGCGGGAGAAATTGCTGGCGCTGGATGGACTGGGCATCGAGCGGGTGCTGTGCCTGGAGTTTGGTCATCGACTGGCCGCTTTGTCGGCGCAGGCGTTTATCGACGATCTGCTGGTCAGTCGCTTGGGCGTCCGCTATTTGGTGATCGGCGATGATTTCCGCTTTGGCCACCGCCGCGCCGGCGATTTCGCCCTGCTGGTTGCGGCGGGCCAGCAACACGGCTTTGAGGTCGCTGACAACCGCAGCTACCGGGTGGACGGCGAGCGGGTCAGCAGCACCCGCATCCGTCAGGCGCTGGTCGAGGGCGATCTGGAGCTGGCAGCGCGATTGCTGGGTCGGCCCTATGGCATGAATGGACGGGTGGCGCACGGCGACCGGGTGGGCCGCACCCTCGGGTTTCCGACCGCCAACATTCACCTGCATCGTCGCGCCACCCCGATGTACGGGGTTTATGCGGTGCTCATGAGCGGCCCTGATCTGCGACTCTGGCCGGGCGTGGCCAACATCGGCTGTCGCCCCACCGTGCAGGGAACCCGTGAGCAACTGGAAGTGCATCTGCTGGATTTTCAAGGCGACCTGTACGGCCAGCACGTCAAGGTCGATTTCCTGCACTACCTCCGCCCGGAGCAGCGGTTTGAATCGCTGGATGCGCTGCGGCGGCAAATTCAGCGGGATGTGCGCCAGGCCCGAAGCTATTTTGCCGCCCAAGGCATTCGCCATTTCCCTCCGCTGTCTCTGGATTCGGAGAGTTCAGGCCTGAATGGATGATCACATTCACTGATCGCCTTCCGACCCCGCTCCCACGAGGAGCAGGGCTTTTTCGCACCGGTTTTTAGAGGTTCATCGTGGCCGATTACAAAGACACCCTTAACCTGCCCCAAACCGCCTTTCCGATGAAAGCGGATCTCGCCCGGCGTGAGCCGGATGTGCTGCGCTACTGGCAGGAATTGAATCTGTATCACCGCCAGCGCGCCGCGTTCGCCGGGCGGCCCAGGTTCGTGCTGCACGATGGTCCACCTTACGCCAACGGCGCCATTCACATCGGCCACGCCGTCAACAAGGTGCTCAAGGACATCATCGTCAAGTCCAAAACCCTGAGCGGATTCGACGCGCCCTATGTGCCGGGCTGGGACTGTCACGGGCTGCCCATCGAGCAAGTGGTGGAAAAAAAGCTGGGCAAGGTCGGGGTTGCGGTGGACGCCCGCCAGTTCCGCAACGCCTGTCGGGCCTTCGCTGCTGAACAGATCGCCAGTCAGAGCGCCGACTTCCAGCGGCTGGGCGTACTCGGCGACTGGGCGAACCCGTATCTGACCATGGATTTTCGCGCCGAGGCCGACATCGTGCGGTCGCTGGCGCGGATCATCGCCAACGGTCACCTGCACCGGGGATCGAAGCCGGTGCATTGGTGCATCGATTGCGGCTCGGCGCTGGCCGAAGCCGAGGTGGAATACGAGGACCGCGACTCACCGGCCATCGACGTGCGCTTTCCGGTCGCCAATCCCGAAGCATTGCTGGCCCGGTTCCACCATGTCGAGGGTCATGACGGTCAAGGGCCGCTGGCAGTGGTTATCTGGACCACGACGCCGTGGACGCTGCCGGCTAACCGGGCGGTGGCGGTCAATCCGGGACTGGAATACGTGGTGGTTCAGGTAGCGACCGACCGGGGTCAGGAGCGGTTGCTGGTCGCCGAAGCGCTGTTACAGGATTCACTGGCTCGCTGGCGGGTCGAGAATTATCAGGTGATTGCGCATGGCATGGGCAGCGATCTGGAAGGGCTGGCGTTGCGCCATCCGTTCTATGACCGCGAAGTGCCGGTCATCCTTGGCGATCACGTCACCACCGACGCCGGCACCGGCGCGGTGCATACCGCCCCCGCTCACGGTCAGGAGGACTATGTGGTCGGTTCCCGCTACGGGCTGCCGGTGGATAATCCGGTCGGGCCGGATGGCCGGTTTCTGGCGGATACTCCGCTGTTCGCCGGCCTGCATGTGTTCGCCGCCAACGAACGGGTGCTGGACGCCCTCAAGGCCCATGGAATGTTGCTGCGGGTGTCCCGGCTGAAGCACAGCTACCCGCATTGCTGGCGGCACAAGACCCCGATTATCTTTCGCGCCACCCCGCAGTGGTTTATCAGCATGGAGCAGCACGGGCTGCGCGCCCGCGCCCTGGAAGAGATCCGGAAACTGCGCTTTACCCCCGACTGGGGCGAGGCGCGGATTCAGGGTATGGTCGCCAACCGCCCGGACTGGTGCGTATCCCGCCAGCGCTATTGGGGCGTGCCGATCACCCTGTTCATTCACCGGCAGACGGGCGAGTTGCACCCCAACACCCTGGAACTGATGGAGCAGGTAGCGCAGCGCATCGAACAGGGCGGCATCGACGCCTGGTTTGAACTGGATCCGGCGGAACTGCTGGGTGCGGAAGCCGCTGATTATGAAAAGACGCCCGACACGCTGGACGTGTGGTTCGATTCCGGCACGACGCATCTTTCGGTGCTGGAGCGCCGCCCGGAGCTGCGTTTTCCGGCGGACCTGTACCTGGAAGGCTCCGACCAGCATCGCGGCTGGTTCCAGTCGTCATTGCTGGCCTCGGTCGCGATGCGCGGCATTGCGCCCTACAAGGGATTGCTGACCCACGGTTTCACCGTCGATGCCCAGGGTCGCAAGATGTCCAAATCGATGGGCAATGTGGTGGCGCCGCAGAAAGTGGTCAACTCGCTGGGTGCGGATGTGCTGCGGCTGTGGGTGGCGGCGACCGACTATCGTGGCGAAATGGGCGTGTCCGACGAGATTCTCAAGCGGATGGCCGATTCCTACCGGCGGATGCGCAATACCGCCCGCTTCCTGCTGGCCAATCTCAACGGCTTCGATCCGGCGCAACATGCGTTGCCGCCCGAACGGATGCTGGCGCTGGATCGCTGGGCGGTGGATCGCACCCGGCGCTTGCAGGAGGACATTCTGGCCGCTTACGACCAGTACCAGTTTCATTTGATCTACCAGAAAATTCACAACTTCTGTTCGGTGGACCTGGGCAGCCTGTATCTGGACATTATCAAGGATCGCCAGTACACCACCGGCTGCGACAGCATCGCCCGCCGCTCGGCGCAGACCGCGATGCAGCATATTCTGGAAGCGCTGACCCGCTGGCTGGCGCCGATCCTGAGCTTCACCGCCGAGGAAATCTGGCGGAATCTGCCCGGCGAACGCAGCCCATCGGTGTTCCTGACCACCTGGTATGCAGAACTGTTCGCAGTCGGCGACGATGAACCGCTGAACGCGGCCTACTGGGATCGGCTGATCGCGGTGCGCGAGGCGGTCAGCAAGGAACTGGAGAAACTGCGGATCGCCGGCGGGATTGGTTCCGGGCTGGATGCAGAAGTGGAGTTGTATGGTGACGGGGAGCTGGCCGCCGATTTGGGTCGGATCGGTGATGAGCTGCGCTTTTTCCTGATCACCTCCTACGCTCGCGTTCAACCGCAGGCCGCCCAGCCGGGCGATGCGGTCGAAGTCCAGATCAGCGGGCAGCCGCTGGCGATTCGGGTAACGCCCAGCGCCCATGCCAAATGCATCCGCTGCTGGCATCATCGCAAGGATGTGGGGCAGAACGCCGAACATCCTGAACTGTGCGAGCGCTGTGTGGAGAATGCATTTGGGGCGGGTGAAGATCGGCAGTTCGCCTGAAGCCATGACCGACTACGACAGTCCCTGGAAAACCGTGCTGGAACGGTACTTCCCGCAATTCCTGGCCTTTTTCTTTCCGGAAGCCCACGCCGGGATTGACTGGAGCCGGGGTTACGCCTTTCTGGACAAGGAATTACAGAAAGTCGTGCGCGACGCCAAGCTGGGCCGGCGCTTGGCGGACAAACTGGCGCGGGTGTACGGTACCGATGGCGTGGAAAATCAGGTGCTGGTGCATATCGAAGTTCAAGGCCAGCCGGAAACCGACTTCGCCAAACGGATGTATGTCTACAACTACCGGCTGTTCGACCGCTACGACCGCCCGGTGGTGAGTCTGGCGGTGCTGGGCGAAGCAACGGGGGAGACGAGCGGGCGATTTGGCTACCGGCGCTGGGGTTGTACAGTGAGCCTGGAATTTCCGATGATCTGCCTCGGCGACTACCGCGAGTGCTGGGAGGAACTGGATCAATCCAGCAATCCCTTCGCGGTTGTCGTCCAGGCCCATCTCAAGGCGCGGGAAACGCATCTCAACGCCGCCGCTCGCTATCAAGCCAAGCTGCATCTGGTCAAAAGCCTGTACCGGCGTGGCTGGCAACGACAGGATATATTGGAGCTGTTCCGATTTATCGACTGGGTGCTGGAACTGCCAGCCGTGCTGGAAAATCGTTTATGGAACGAAGTGCAAGCGACTGAGGAGGTACAGAAAGTGCGCTACCTGTCCACTATCGAACGCATGGCCATCGACAGGGGTTTCCAAAAAGGTCTCGATGCAGGCAAGGCCGAGGGCAAGGCTGAGGGTAAGGCCGAGGGCAAGGCCGAGGGTAAGGCCGAGGGCAAGGCCGAGGGCAAGGCCGAGGGTAAAGCTGAATTACTGGCGCGTCTTCTTCAGCGGCGGTTCGGCCCTTTGCCCGATTGGGTTGAACCGCGATTGCGCGGAGCGACGCCAGAGCAACTGAACCTTTGGGCTGACCGCGTGTTCGATGCCACCCTTCTGGAAGCGGTTTTCGATTAAACCCGGAAAAAATCTAATGCTCAAACCCTGGGGCTGGCTTAGCATCCTGGTTATTGTGCTGGATCAAGCCACTAAGTATCTCGCCGAAACCTTGCTGGTCATGCACCAGCCGATCCCGGTGTTGCCCTCGTTCAACCTGATGTTGACCTACAACACTGGCGCCGCTTTCAGCTTCCTGGCCGATGCGGGCGGTTGGCAACGCTGGTTTTTTCTGAGTTTGGGCGTGGCGGTCAGCGTCGGTCTGATCCTCTGGCTATACCGGCTCAAACCCGGAGAGAACCGGTTGGCAGTGGCGTTGGCGCTGATTTTGGGCGGTGCGGTCGGTAACTTGATCGACCGGGCCTGGCTGGGGCAGGTGATCGACTTCATCCAACTCTACTACGACCGCTGGTACTGGCCAGCCTTCAATATCGCGGATTCAGCTATCACCATCGGCGCAGTGCTACTGGTTGTGGATAGTTTGTGGTCAAGAAACGCTGAACCGGTAAAACCCTCAACCCACGGTTCCTGAGCCGCGCTGCCGTATGGAGATTGCCATGAGCGTCCATATCCACCTTGCTAATCCCCGGGGCTTCTGCGCGGGCGTCGATCGGGCCATTGGCATCGTCGAGCGAGCGCTGGATCTGTTTGGCGCACCCATCTATGTGCGCCATGAGGTGGTCCATAACCGCTTTGTAGTAGAGGACCTGCGTGGGCGCGGCGCGGTGTTTGTTGAGGAACTGGACGACGTGCCGGATGACGCCACGGTCATCTTCAGCGCCCACGGCGTGCCGCGCGCAGTGCGAGAGCAGGCGGCGCGGCGCGGTCTCAAGGTGTTCGACGCCACCTGCCCCCTGGTGACCAAGGTGCATATGGAAGTCAGCCGCCATAGCCACGCTGGCCGCGAGGTGATCCTGATTGGTCACGCCGGTCATCCCGAAGTCGAGGGCACCATGGGCCAGTATGACGAACGCCAGGGTGGGCAAATGTATCTGGTGGAGAAGGTCGAAGACGTCTGGACACTGCCGGTGCGTAATCCCGCTGAGCTGGCTTACGTGACCCAGACCACCTTGTCGGTGGACGACACAGCGCGGATCGTCGCTGCCTTGCGCGAGCGCTTTCCGGCCATTGAAGGACCACGCAAGGACGATATCTGCTACGCCACCCAGAACCGCCAGGATGCGGTCAAAGAGCTGTCGGGGCGCTGCGAACTGCTGCTGGTGGTCGGCTCGCGCAGCAGCTCCAACTCCAACCGGTTGCGGGAACTGGCCGAGAAGGAGGGAACCCCTGCCTGGCTGATTGACGGTCCTGCCGATATCGATCCCGCCTGGTTGACCGGGAAGGCCGCCATCGGCGTGACGGCTGGAGCCTCGGCGCCCGAAGTGCTGGTGCAGCAGGTCATCGCCCGCTTGCGCGAACTGGGCGCGACAGCGGTCGTGGAAAGCGCTGGACGGGAGGAAAACGTGGTGTTCGCGCTGCCCCGGGAATTGCGTTGACGAAGACTGTCGTTGCTGATGCCGCAGCGATGAACATATTGATTGTGGATGACGAACCCCCCGCCCGCGACCGGTTGCGCGAGTTGATTAGCCGCCTGCCGGACTACCAGGTCTGCGGCGAAGCGGGCCACGGCGTGGATGCGCTGCGGCTGGCGACCCGCCTGCAACCCGATATCGTCCTGCTGGATATTCAGATGCCGGGGCTGGACGGTCTGGAAACCGCGCAGCGGCTGGCCGTGCTGGATCAGCCGCCAGCCATCATCTTGGTCACGGCTTATGGCGACTATGCGCTGGAAGCCTTTGATGCCCATGCGGTCGCCTATCTGCTCAAGCCGGTGCGGCTGGAACGGCTCGAATCGGCGCTGGCCAGCGCCCAGCGGCTGAATCGCGCGCAACGGGCCAGTCTGGCGGCGGAACCGGCTGTCGCTGGCCGCCCCCCTATTCGAGTTCGGATCGGCCAGCGGCTGGAATTGATTCCACTGGCCGACGTGTTTTATTTCCAGGCTGATCAAAAGTACGTGACGGTCCGCCATCGCCAAGGCGAAGCACTGATTGAGGAATCGCTCAAGACCTTGGAACAGGAACTGGGCGCGCGAGTGGTGCGGGTGCATCGCAACGCCTTGGCGATGGCCGCGCAAGTTGCGGGCTTGGAGAAAACCGCCGATGGCGGCTGCGCCCTGATCTTCCACGACATCCCCGACCGGCTGGAGGTCAGTCGCCGCCATCTGGCCGCTATTCGCCAGTTTCTGCGGGAAACCTGAAAACCTGAAAACGTCAGGCTTGTGCCTCATCGCCAGATTGGCTATATTGCCTGTCCGAATTTTTCTGCCGGAATAGCTCAGTCGGTAGAGCAACTGATTCGTAATTAGTAGGTCGGAGGTTCGATTCCTCTTTCCGGCACCAATAAAAACAAAGGCTTACCCTTCAGCTGGGTAAGCCTTTTTTCGTTATGGCTAGCAATATTGCAGGTGCTAGGGCTATTGGCCGCCGGTAATGGATAAATTCGCTGGTCCTGTAAATTTTCCTGTGACCGGAACTGTAGGGCGGGCAGGCTAAACGAATATTGATTAGCCAGATCAATGGGTTGAATGAATTCGACGCTCTGGCCCCGCGCTGTCAGCTCTCGCCATCACAGGAAAATTTACAGGATCATAAAAATCAATGTCTTGCTACTCTAATTTTCTCCCCGCTCCACTGTCAGGTCGCTGTCTGCGCCTTCCAGGGATGGACGACGCGGACAATCGGCGCGCTGGCAATGACCATAAAGAATCAGCGAGTGATCCGCCAACTCGAAACCAAGCCGTTGGGCAATCACCCGCTGCCGTCGCTCGATGTCCTCATCGCAGAACTCCTCGATATGGCCGCACTCCAGGCACAAAATATGGTCGTGGTGCGCGCCCTGATTGAGTTCAAACACGGAGTGACCACCCTCAAAATGGTGGCGTCTCACCAGGCCAGCGGACTCGAATTGGGTGAGCACCCGGTACACGGTCGCCAGACCGAGTTCTTCGCCGGAATCCTCCAGCGCTCGAAAAATCGCCTCGGCGGTCAGATGCACGCTACCCTGATGTTGCAGCATGTTAAGAATCTTCATGCGCGGCAGCGTCACTTTCAGACCCGCCTGTTTGAGTTCTTTGGATCCCACGCGGAACTCTCCAGGGATTGCGTTTAACCACGGGTTGCCGTTGTGCGTTATGATGATACGACGTTCAAGCAACCTGGACCCTGCTTCCATGCTTCAACATTCCCTGCGCGCCGCCGGCGTCCTGCTTCTGCTGCTGGCCGCCGGCTGCGAATCGTCTCTGCCCAGCTTCTACAGCGTCCCGATCCGCCAGGGCAATTACCTTGACCCAACGCTGGTCAGTCAGTTGCGTCCGGGCATGACCAAGGCCCAGGTTCAGCGTATCGCCGGTACACCGCTGATCACCGACCCCTTTCATCAGGATCGCTGGGATTATTACTACCACTACAAACAGGGCGGCAACATCACCGACCATCACCATATCACCCTGTTTTTCAAGGGCGATACGCTGGATCGCATCGATGACGCCGCCCACTAGCCCTCGCCCGACTCCAGCTCGCCGCCGCCCTTGCGCATCCGCTTGCCCTCGGCGGCGCGCTGCTTGCGAACGGCCTTGGGGTCGGCGATCAGCGGCCGATAGATTTCCACCCGGTCGCCAGCGCGCACGACCGCCGATAGCTTGCTCAGCTTGCCGAATACTCCCACCTTGACGGTTTTGAGGTCGAGATCCGGGCAGCGATCCTGAAGGCGCGACAGGAGAATGATCTGTTCCAGGGTCGCGCCCTCCGGAGCCTCAACCGCCAGGACGATCTGTTCGTCGGGCTGGGCGTAGGCCACCTCGACCCGGATCATGGAGGGACTAGCGTTTGCCATAGACATCCACCGCGCGCTTGCAAAAGGCGTCGACCAGCGAATTGGCGATCTGCTTGAACACCGGCTCAATCGCCATCCGCACCAGGTAGTTGGAAAATTCGAACTCCATATCCAGTGATACCTTGCTGGCCGTGGCCCGCAGGGGTTCAAAGCGCCAGTAACCTTCCAGACGCTGGAAGGGACCTTCCAGCAGACGGATCTCGATCATTTTGTGCTTTTGCATCCGATTGAGGGTGGTAAAGGACTTATGCACCCGGCCTTTGGCCATTTCGATAGTGGCCCGCACTTCATCCTCGGTGTGGTTGGTGATGCTGGCCGACCGGCACCAGGGCAGGAATTGCGGGTAGGTCTCAACGTCGCTGACCAGGGCGTACATATCGGCCGCTGAATACAGAACCAGCGCGCTTTTTTTGACGGTCGCCACGACTTGTCTCCGTTGCGGCGTGATGAGCAGGCCGTTTGATGGAATAATTGGATTTTTGTTAGACAAGTTTGGTTGAATCCGCGCATATCCTCAAGCAACGCTGGGCCACGAGCGCCGGCGCGACCCGGACGAACGGTCATGAGCAAAAAAACGACTCCAGGCAACAGCCAGATCGCCGGCAACAAGAAGGCGTATCACGACTACTTTATCGAAGAGCATTACGAGGCGGGTCTAGCCCTGCAGGGCTGGGAAGTCAAGAGCCTGCGCGCCAGCCGCGCCCACCTTAAAGAGAGTTATGTCCTGCTGCGCGATGGCGAGGCGTTTCTGTTCGGCTGCCACATCTCGCCGCTCACCTCGGCCTCGACCCATGTGCAGGCGGACCCGACCCGCACCCGCAAGCTGCTGCTGCACAAGGAAGAAGTCAACCGGCTGATCGGTTCGGTCGAGCGCAAGGGCTATACGCTGATTCCGCTGGCGATGTACTGGAAGCGCAACCGCGCCAAGCTGGACATCGGTCTGGCGCGCGGCAAGAAAGAACACGACAAGCGGGCGACCGAGAAAGACCGTGACTGGGATCGCGACAAGCAACGGCTGATGCGGGAACGGTAGCGCGTTGGAACTTTCCGCCCACTGCGTTATCCTATTTTCACTTTGGGGGCGATCCGGTTTCGACGTGGATTGCAAAACCTGAGGCGCATGCCGAGGATGCAGCTCACCTCGTTAAACTGGCTGCAACTCATAGTTGCCAACGACGACAGCTACGCTCTAGCGGCTTAAAGCCCGCTAGCCTCTGACCGGAACTTGCTGGCGAGGTCCGGAGCCTTTCGGGGCGCTTCAGAGGTCGACTAACACCAGCTCGCGCCGAACCTGTCCGGGGGAGAGGCTCTAAAACTCACCGGAACCGCCGTTCGCCGCCCTGCCGGTCGGGTTGCGAAAGGTTAAATCAATGACCAGGCTAAGCATGTAGGGCCAAGGGCGGAGGATTTGCGGACGGGGGTTCGATTCCCCCCGCCTCCACCAGATTCAAGGGCGCGGATAATCTCCGGGCCCTTTTTCTTGCCCGAAATCCCCACACCGTGTGTGGGGCGGCGGTGGAAATTCCAGGTGTCCGAGGTCGACGACGGGGTGCGCGCCGGCGTAGGACTTTCGCTTGAAGTTGTATAAGCCCAGTTAAATGACCCCCGGCAAAGCCGGGGGCTTATTAGGCGAACCCCTCAAAGGGGTTATGGGTGCTTGGGGCCGCTCAAAGCGGCATCCGCAGCCTCAACTGTTCGTGGCGCTCCTCTTCGGCTTCCTGGTTCCGAATGTACTCAATGACGGTCGCCTCATCCAATCCCACCGTGGATACAAAGTAGCCTCTGGCCCAAAAGTTCTCGCCCGTGAAATTTCTCTCCTTTCCCACAAAAAATCGAGCGATCATCATGGCGCTTTTCCCTTTCAGATACCCCACCACATTCGATACCGCGTACTTCGGCGCTATCCTCAAGCACAGGTGAACATGATCCGGTCGCAGATGCCCTTCGATAATCTCCACGTCTTTATGGCGGGCTAATTCGTGAAACCTCTCTCCGAGCCTCCTCCTGATTTGACCGTAGATCACCTTCTTCCGCCGTTTAGGAATGAAAACAATAGGATACTTGCAATCCCATTTCGTATGACTCAGACTCCGATACTCTGCCATGGTGGACTCACTTCGGTCGTTGAAGGGACCGTGGAGAATCCAACTGACCGCCGGAACGGTCAAACCTTGGGGAGTCCCCCGGCTAAGAGGCTGTCGGAAAAGTCTAATTTCATGATTTCTGAAATAGCGGCCCCTATAATGTCACTAAAACCGTCGCTTATAATAATGTCCGTTCTTTCATGATTCTCCGCAGCATTAATCGAATAGAAGCGACATAGACATGACCTGCACTTGACGTAGGTTTTCGCTCATAATCTTTGCTTAACCGTCGAAACCGACTTAGCCA
>Ga0209573_1001025_pt1 | contig 48051 bp, 40 predicted proteins | sample TNRBio252014_DNA_FD_185870 | JGI IMG/M metagenome (GOLD analysis project Ga0209573, IMG submission 185870) | Wastewater treatment Type I Accumulibacter community from EBPR Bioreactor in Madison, WI, USA - TNR Reactor_6/25/2014_ DNA (SPAdes)... | ecosystem: Engineered > Bioreactor > EBPR >... | reverse complement strand
AGCGCATGGCGCTGATGGCGCGCCCGCGTATTACGCCGCTGTCGGTCAAGGGCTCAAACCGGCGCATGTTTGTGGCATTTGCGCACCCTCTCACCTTCCGGGACTTCACCGCCAGCATGAACGAGACCGAGCGAACGGTCAGTGTCGAATCGAAGAACATGAGCATCTTCCTCGGCGGCGACCGCGAGGTAGACGGCGTCATCGTTCACGAGGTTGACGACATGCCTGTTTTGGCAGGTGTGGGCGCGGCTGCGGCCAACGTCTACCCGGTGTTCCTGCTTGGTCAGGAAGCGTTGGGCTGGGCGCTCAAGGCGCGTTACTCGTCCCGTAAGCAGGAAGATGACTATGGCCAGATCACCGGTCTCGGCATGATCGGCAAATGGGGCCTCAAAAAGCTTGGCTACACTATCGGCGTCGATAAGGCGCTTGATGACGGGGCGGGCGGCACAACCAATGTTCTTGGCAAGCAGCGCGGCATGGTGTCGGGCTTCTTCGCCGCGACTGGCGATTAAGGAGGGCTGACGACATGCCAAATCCAATCTACACGAACCCCACCCGTCACCCGGAAGACACCGGCGTCCACATTATCGGACGGGAGATCAATCTCGGCGTCGTTGGCCTGGCCACCGGTCAACTTCCAATCGGGGCGCTGGGCAAGAACGCCGTCCCGCTCCGGGCTGGTGTTACCATCCTCACGGCGTTCAACGCCGCGACCACCAACGTCCTCGAATTTGGCACAACTGGCGATCCTGACTATCTGATCACCAGCGCCAATGCGGGGGCGGGAACGCTCGGCAAAAAGGACGGCACCGGCGTCGGCATCGGTCAGCCGCTGGCGGCTGATACTGTATTCTACGCCAAGTTCACTCAGACAGGCGCGGCGGCGACAACCGGCAAGGCTCTTGTCTGGGTGGAGGCGTTTATCTCTCGCACTGAAAATCCTGCGCTTACCGCGGGAGTGTAGACGATGAAGGTCTTCTACATCGGTGGCGCGGCCGGGCCGATTGAAGCCTATGGAGCGGTCTTTGAACCGGGCAAGTCGTCAGAAGTTGACGACCGGTTTAAAGACAAGGTGAAGGCCAATCCATTTTTCGGGGACAAGGCTTCGGCCAAGGCCCCGGAGAAGGCGCTTGAGCCGAAAACCGTTACATTTGAGGCTCGCCTGAATGCATCTGGCGAGTTTTCAATCTATCGAGGTCAGGCTGAAATTCAGGACGGCCTGACCTCGAAGGACGCGGAAGCCTTCAACGGCATGTCGGCTGATGACAAAGCCGAATATGTTAACGGCCTCTAGCGGATCAAGAGGTCGCTCATGAAAACGCGGCAAGATCTGATCAAGCGCACTCTCCAGAAGCTGGGAATTCTTGCCGCAGGGCAGGAGCCATCAGCCGAAGACGCCGCGCTGGTTGATCAGGAGATAGTTCCGGTTTTGAGCGACCTCGCCTTTCGCGGGGCCTACAATTTTGGGGACCCCGATCAGATTGAGGACGAATGTTTCGTTCATTTGGCAGACTGCATTGCGGTTTCGGTGTCCGCCGACTTCGGGCAGCCACAGGACGAGACCATTCGGCTGATCGCGGAGAGCCGGTTGCGCGACCTGCGCGCAGAGGCTGACAGCGGCGAGCCTGTGCGGGCGCTCTATTACTGATGCAGATCATCTTTCCTACATCCAGCGAACCGTCGCTGCTGCCAACGGAGTGCGGCGGGCGGCTCATTAACTGCTTTGTAGAAAAAGCCCCCGAAGGCTCGCGCAGCAAGGTGTCCTATCGCCGGTCGGCAGGATGCGATCTGGTGTTTTCAGCGGGCAGCGCGGATTTTCGCGGGGCACTCGCTGTCGGGCCTGTCCTTTTCATCGTCAATGGGTCGGCCTGTTATTCGGTGACAAAGAATGGAGCCGTCTACACGGTAACAGCGCTTTCCGGTTCCGTCGGCGGCGCAGGCCGGGTGGATATGGCGCACAACATGCGAGCGCCAACACGACAAATTCTGATCTGGCACAGCGATGGCGTCAGTCAGATATCTGGTGGTTCAGTCACTGCATTCTCAGATGCGGACCTCCCAGCGCCGAACTCACTTTCGTACATGGACGGATACTTCCTTTTCACCACAGCGAGCGGCTTGGCCTATGCCTCCGATCTGAATGACACGGGTGTCAACGAACTCAGCTACGTGACCGCCGAGGCTCAGCCAGACGGTCTCTTGCGCGGCATCCCGTTCGGTCGAGATCACCTGCTTATGGGCGCAAGCACGACCGAATTCTGGTCCAACTCCGGCAATGCGACAGGCTATCCGTTCAGCCGTGGGCCAGTCATCAAGATCGGTCTGTGGTCGCGTAATGCGATTGCCGGATATGAGGCGGATTTTCCCGGGCCGCTGATCTGGGTCGCCAGCGATGGGACGGTTCGGATGCTGGTCGGCTACAGCCCGGAACCGATTTCAACGCCACACATCCAGCGGATGATTGAAGCCGCGCCTCGCCAGTCGCTGCGGGCGTCTGTCCACATCGTGGCGGGCCGGTCGCACTGGGTGCTGAAATCCGACAGATGGACGCTGGAATACATCGTTGGTGCGGGGACATGGATAGAGCGGCGCACGCATCAACGCGATGCATGGCGCATGGAAGGCGGAGTCAAGTCGTTTGACGAATGGCTGGTCTTTGACGAGACCGGCGGCGCTGTCTACCGCATGAATGATCGGTCGCGACGGGAGGCCGGAGCCCCGGTCGTGATGGAAATCCAGTCCACGCAACAGCACGGCTTTCCAGGACGCACCGCAGTGCAGTGGGTAGCGTTCGACTTTGCTACAGGCATTGGCGTCGATAGAGGTATCTCGCCCATCGAAACAAAGCCGGTCGTCTCAATTTCGTGGTCTGATGACGGCGGCATGACTTGGGCCAACGATCTCTTGCGTGAACTCGGCACGCAAGGCGAGAGGCGATTGATCGATATCAGGCGAACCGGCCTGACCAGCAGGGTTGGTCGCAAATGGCGCTTGCGCGTAAGCGACCCGGTTGAAGCGACTTTCTTTGGCGGCTCAATGTTTGGCAAGGAGCGGTCGTGATAGATCACCCAGCCACGCTTATGGCTCCGTCCTCTCGATGGATGCTGACTGATGGGCGGCCAGACCCTGATTTCTACAAGATGTTCTCAGCGATGCACCGCGCGCTTGGATCAGTGGTCGATTTTGCTGCCTTCCGATGTCCGCAATGTCTACATGGTCGGTGCTGCTTCGGATGAAACACTGCCGCTGATAGCGGGAACACAGAAGCTGACGCTTCGGATGCCTTGCGCCATGACTGGTCTAGAGGTCCGGGCTAACCTCAAGACGGCACAAGCATCGGGGTCTATCTTTACGGTTAATATCAAACGCAATGGATCGTCCATTCTCTCGACACTCGTCACAATCGATAATGGCGAGAGGACATCCGTTACAGCAGGCGCGCCGTCTGTCATTTCAGATGATGCTTGGGGCGACGATGACGAATTTACAGTCGACATCGATCAGGTTGGCGACGGCACTGCTGTTGGGCTCAAGGTCGCCATGATCGGGGTGCGGTCAGCTTGAGTTTTTTGGTTGTCGATCCCTACCGGCATGGCGGGCTGCGAGTAGACCTGATGATGGCTGGCGCGCTATCATCGGGGCCCGTTGGGACACTTAGCTGGGCGTCTGCGCCCTTTGGGGCCCCTGCGCCGGACAGAGAATTGGTGCTGGTCTATTGGGCCCAGCGCGCCTCAGCCACGGTTCCTGCAATCGCGTCACGCGAGATCGGCGGCCAGACAGCAGACGTACACGTGGAGGACTTGACCTATACAGGCAACGTCTCGGCTGGCACAGTCGTGGTTGGCGTTGCTTCGGTTAAGGAAGCCACGGCGGCAACAAGCGGTCTGGTTGAGTTTGTTTTCACCGAAGGCATGTCGATGCAGGGTGCGCTGTACCGCGTCACCGGGCTAGCAAGCCGAACGCCTCACGACACGGCTCTGGGCGTGATGGACGGTTCGCCGGCGGATATGACAGAGACCATATCGTTGCCAATCGGGGGAGTTGTGTTTGGGTCCATGGCCACCATTGCAGCTTATGCTGCGGTGACATCCACGCATACAGGCATCGACATTGACAACGACACTCTACTGAATACGAACCATCACGTCTCTCTCGGCAAAAAGCTGACCATTCCGGCCATTGCAGCCCATGACCTGCAGGCCGTCTCAACTGGCCCTGACGCCAGCAAATATGGTCACCATATAGCGGCGGCCTCTTTCCGGTAAGGACACACTCTCATGCTCGGTGGACTGATAGCAGGCGGGCTTGGCGCGCTTGGCGGCATCCTTGGCGGCGGCGCACAGAAGAAAGCCGCCAAGAAAAACATGGCACTGCTCAACGGCATGAAAACCGAAGGCATGGGCTATATTGACCAAGGCAACGACACGGCGGCTGGGCATCTTGGAGCCGCCGGCGATCTGTGGTCTGGTTTGGCGTCTGAAAGCGGCGGTCTGTCCGGCCTGAAATCTTATGCCGACGCACTGGGCTTGAACGGGCAGGCGGGCGTTGACGCAACGCGCAACGCCTTTCAGACCGGCCCCGGCTATCAATTCGCAATGGATCAGGGCCTCGGCGCATTGGAGCGCCGGGCAGCCGCTCAGGGCCGTCTCGGCAGCGGTCAGACCGGCATCGATACGCTGCAGTTTGCTCAAGGGCTAGCCAATCAGGAGTGGGGCAACTGGCTCAACAACCTCCAAAGCTACGGCAACACGCAGGCAGGAATCTACACCGGCGCCCTTGGCGGCCAGGCTGGCTCGTTGAACAATCTGGCCAGCCTCGCGACAAACACGTCAGGTCAGAAAGTCGATTTGATAGGCAACATCACCAACGGCCTGATGGGCGCGAACAACCAGTATGCAGGCGGCCAGCAGCAGCAGATCATGGGTGGACTTGGTGGGCTAGCTTCCGGCCTTGGCTCCTTCATGGGGTATCGCTAAATGGTGTCCATCAACTATCCCGGATGGGGTGGCGGCGGCAACCCGCTAGCCATCGTTGACGCATTCAATTCGAGCTTCGACCGGTCTCGGGCGGAGCGGGATGAAAGGGCCAGTATTTCTGCCTTTGGCCAGTTGATGCAAGGATTGCCGCAAGACCAGCAGCCCTTGTCGCTTTCGTCTCTCGCACCAATGGCGCACCAGCAAAATCAGCAGACCTATGCCCCTCCGCCCGCTGTTGATCCATCGACGGCTCGCATTCGTTCCGCTCTTGGCGAGACACAGACGGGCGGATCAGTTCCGCAGATAGGGCAGATGCGTCAATACATTGCGCAGGCCGCCCTGCAGCGCGGCATTGATCCCGGCGTAGCAATTCGCGTAGCGGAGTCGGAAGGCTTGTCGCCGGGCGTCTGGCAGTCCAATTTTTCCAAGAACGGCAGTCGCGAACCGTCCTATGGGCCATTTCAGCTGCTCGTTGGCGGCGGAGAGACAGGCTACCCGGCAGGTATGGGCAACGATTTTCAGAGTCAAACCGGCCTTGACCCATCCGATCCGTCAAACTGGCAAAAGACGGTTGATTTCGCGCTGGACGGTGCAGCCAAAAACGGCTGGGGCGCATGGTACGGGGCGGCCAAGGCCGGGATTGGCAATCGGCAGGGCATCGGCGGTGCGCCTCAGCAGAAAGCCGCGCCCGTCCAAACGGCGGACGCATCAGGCGAGCAGCTTACGCCGTTGCCGGATGCCGGAACAATGCAGGCGCTGTTTGCGGCTCCAGGCACAAGGCCTCTCGCAATCGCGTTGGCCAAGGGCCGTCTCGAAGCGCGGGGCGGCGATCCGATGAAACGTATCGAGTATGAGATTGCTGTCGAGAAGCTCAACCAGCTTCGCAGCGGCGGGAACAACGACTACGCCCAGCGCGCAAGGGCAGCGCAGGAGTATGGCTTGGACCCTAGTAGTGACGCGGGCCGCAACTTCATTCTGTCTGGCGACCTGCCCGAAGCGAGAGGCGGGGCAGCAGAATTGGGCCTCAACCCGCAATACGGCCTTGATCAAAGCGGGAACCCCGTGCTGATCCAGATCGGCAAGGACGGCAAGGCGGTGCAGACAGCCATGCCGGAAGGCGTCACGCTGGCAAAGGAACCGATCAGGCTTGACGCGGGGACGCATTTTGTATTGCTGGACCCGATCACGCGCCAGCCGGTCGGTCAGATACCCAAAGACCTCGCTGGTGCCGAGCAGCAAAAGGCGATTGGTGAAAACCAAGGCAAGCAGATCGCAGCCGCTCCCGCAGATATTCAAGGCGCGCAAAACGCGATTGACCTGATCGCCGGCATCCGCAGCGACCCATATTTAAATCGTGGCACTGGATTCAGTTCACTGGGCAACTCTGTGCCCGGAACGGGTGGGTACGATTTCCAGAACAAGGTTGAGCAAGCCAAATCTGGCGCGTTTTTGACCGCCATTCAGCAGATGCGCGGCCTTGGGGCGCTGTCCAACGCGGAAGGGTCGGCGGCGACGGCGGCGGTCAACCGCATGGATACCGCGACCAGCAAAGAGGCGTTCCTAAGCGCCCTTAATGACTATGAGAAGCTCGTGCGTCAGGGCATGGACAGGGCGGAAAAGCGGCTTGGCGCGACTGCCGTGCAGGGCCAGCCGGGCAAAATCAATTCTCAGGAAGAATTTAACGCGCTGCCGTCAGGCGCCGAATTCATTGCGCCCGATGGTTCCGTGCGGAGGAAGCCGTAATGGCCAACTGGTGGGATAGCGCGCCGCTTGTTGAGCAGCCCAAAAGCAATTGGTGGGAAGCCGCGCCACTCGCGGCAAGAGGCCATTCCAACGTACCTGAATTTGACCCTGGCGTCGAGGGCTACAACCCGGAAACCGGGCTAGTGGAGCGCCCGAAAACATCCGGCACTTCATCCTTCCTGTCAGGTGCTGCTGATACGGCAGGTGCGGGCTTCGGCGATGAAATCGCCTCAACGCTTGTCGCGCCCTTTACCGATCGGACACGCGATGAGGTGCTGGCGCAGATGCGTCAAAACCAACGCCGTGCAGAGGCGGACAATCCTGGCGCTTTCCTCTCAGGCCAAGTAGGCGGCGGCTTGGCGCAGGCAGCCGCATTGGGGCCTGCCAGCCTTGCTGCACGCGGACAAGAGTTTGTCCGCGTGGCGACTGGCTCCGCTGCAGATGGAGCAATCCTCGGAGGCCTTTACGGCGCTGGCAGCGGTGAGACGCCAGAGGAAAGAGCCTCTGGCCTTCGGGACGGAGTGATCGCTGGCGGCATCGTTGGCGGGGCTGCTCCGCTTGCCATTGTTGGTGCTGGCAATATGGTGCGCAGGGCAGTTAGCCCGGTCGGCATTTCTGGGGAGCGACAAGCCGCTGCACAGACGCTTGCGCGCGAAGGGGTGGAAACCACAGCAGGCCAGCGCACCGGCAGCAGTCGCCTCCGCTACATGGAGAGCGAAATTGGCGGGGCGAAAGCTGAGAATATCGTTGAGCGCCAGTCGGAGCAATTCACTGCCGCTGCGTTGCGCCGCGCTGGCATTAAGGCCAACCGGGCAACACCAGATGTGATTGATGGCGCTTTTACGCAGATCGGCAACCAATTCGAGCGTCTTGGCTCGCGCAACACACTTATTCCTGACAAACAAATGCTTGGCGACATTCAATCGGTAGTGAACGACTATCGCGCGATAGCCGCCCAACCGATCCCTGCTGTTGACAACTTCGTCTCCGCCATTTCATCCACGCTAAAGCAAAATCCGACCGGTATACCTGGTAAGACCTATCAGGCGCTGCGGTCCCAAATGGATCGATATGCCCGCAAAGCCCCCCCGGAGGCGGCTAGCGCTCTGCGCGGGCTGAAAGACGCTCTGGATGACACGATGGAGCGCGGATTGGCGGCGTCTGGCTCTCCCGATCTTGGAGAATGGCGCGCGGTCCGTGGGGCATACCGAAACATGCTCGCTCTTGAACAGGCCGCGACGGGAGCAGGTGAAAATGCGGCGGCTGGCCTGATCTCGCCATCGGCGCTACGCAATGCCGTCGTCAGCAAGCAGGGGCGGCGCAACTACGCGCGAGGAAAAGGTGATTTTGACGAATTGGCTCGTGCTGGCGAAATGCTTATGAAGGCGCTGCCGAATTCTGGCACAGCCGGGCGGCTGCGCGCGCAGAACCTCAGTGCGGGCATTCTAGCAGGCGGAGGGGCCCTGGCCGGTGGATTACCGGGCATGATCGCGGGCATGGTCGCCCCGCGCGTTGCTGGCGCGGCTCTGATGAGCCGTCCGGCGCAACATTACCTCAGCAACAATACGATGGCTGGGCAAATGCCGCTGGAGGGGTTGGCCGGGCTGGCGCGATTGGCGACAGGCGCAGGCGTACCGCAGGGACAGGAATTGTTGCCTTGACGCTAGATCATGGCGGCCACTTGTTCCCGCATTTCTCGATGACGGTGGTGACAAACACTCCGGCGGTTAACGCGCCAAGGCCCGCACTCTGCCAATGCAAGTCACCGATAAAAAGCGTAGCGGCCCACACTACTGCCACTGCAGCCCATGCGGCATAGAAAACCGTATTACTCCGGTCGATCTTCGGTTCGTTCGGGTCGTGGTCGATCTGCATCTTTAGGTCAGCTTTTTCTTTAGCTGGTCGTAAATTAAGCGTGCATCAAGTGCGTTTGGAGCCGCCTGCCGAAGCATTTTTACTGTCAATACTCCGTGTTGGTTAGTGACAATGATCGGTTGGGCTGGCGTATAGATCGTACTAGCGTTGGCATAGATGGTGTTGCCTGACAGCGTTGCGTGGCTGGTCGTTTGCGCGTTTCCGGGCAAGGTCCCTGCATATTCCTGCGATTGCGCCATCGATCCACTCAAAATGGCAAAGTGAGTGAAGCCCTTCTGGATGGCCAGATCAGAAGCCCTCAAGAGCATGATATCGCGCGTATGTCCCTGCGAAGAATAGTCGTTACCCCGCGCTCTAATTTCAAAGACATCTTCGGATAATTGGATGTCTTCATACCCTCCGCCAAACCCGTTTGGTTGATAGGGGGTCTGACAGGCAGTCAGGGTTACGATCAAAGAAACTAAGATAATCCGCCGCATGGCCCGTGCTCATAGCATCTGACGCCCGCCCCGAAAAGCTCTCCTCAAAACATCAGGTATCCGCCCATGGCAATTCTCTGGGATCAACCAACCCCTTGGCTTGACCCGAACGGCGACCCGTATTCCGGCGCAAAGGCATATTTCTTTGACGCCAACACCACGACGCCGCTCGTTACTTACACCGAATACACTCTATCTATCCCGCACGATCATCCGGTTGTGGCGGATGCGGCGGGCAAATTTCCGGCCGTCTTTCTGCCCGAGCAAATTCTGTACCGGGTCCGCATTACCACCGCCGCAGGCGTGACGCTGGACGATATTGACGGCATTTCAACGCCGACGACTGCTCCGCCAGAGGTGCCAGAGGGCGATACGCCCATTGCGGAGCGCCATCAGACCGGCGACATAAAATGGGCCTATCGAAACGCGGCTCAGGCAGGCTGGGTGAGAGTTAATGGCCGCTCCATTGGCAGTGGCGCATCTGCGGCGACAGAGCGCGCCAATGCTGACTGTCAAGCGCTGTTTATCCACCTGTGGAATGAAGACACGACACTTGTCGTGACCGGCGGGCGCGGAGCCACCGCAAGCGGCGATTGGGCTGCAGGCAAGGCTATTTCGCTGCCTGATCCGAAGGGAAGAGCGTTCATCGTCCCCGACAGTTTCGGGGCTGCCCCTGCTAACGTGGTGACGGATGCTCAATTGGGCGCCGAAAGCGACCAGCTTGGCGCAAAGGGCGGGTCTGCTGCGCGGTCGATTGCCCGAACAAATCTGCCCGCCTCGCCGCTGCCTTTTTCAGCCAGCACAAACACAGTCGGTAACCACGGCCACCAATTCAGTGTCTCGCAAGGCGTCGGAAACGACACAGGCGGGTATGGTGGTGGGCTCGTCACTGACACCTATCCCGGCGTTATCAACACGGCCTTTTCAGGTGTGGCATCACAATCGACCGGTCAGCAGATCGGCGGGGGCGGATCGCACAGCCATACCGTAAACGGAAGCACCGAAGATATGGGTTCCGGCACGCCGATGGTGATGTTGCCGCCCATCATTGTCATCCCCGTGTTCATGAAGCTCTGAGGCCATGACAGATATCGCCCTTTCCGTGACCTCCGGCGCTGACTGGGCCGAGGCGGTCGAACTCATCGACGCCGATACCAACCAGCGCTTAACCGAGGACCTTGAAGCAGCCCTGATCGAATTGCGCGTCAATGACGATTGCAATCATCAGGTTTTGTACGGCTCAAATGAGCCTGGGGGTCGCCTGACGATACCCGAGCCGGGCGTCATTCAATGGATATTTCCACAGCCAGAGATGGCTGCGTTTTGTCGTGGAAAATCGTACCGGCTCGCCTGTCGTATCACGCCTGAGGCGGGCGGAACCTCCATACTGTTTTCGGGCTCTCTCGTCTATCTTGATGGTGAATTCTGATGCTCAAACCAAACATTCGGGTGCGGGTCTTGCCGCGTCTGGTCTCGCAAAACGGCGAGGCTGCGACAATAGCGATAGGCAGCGTTCAAACCGTTAGCAACGCTTCTGAAGCGGCGGTGATAAATGTCGGCACGTCTGGCGCTGCGGTGCTCAATTTTCAGATACCCGAAGGTGAGCGGGGGCCACCGGGTAACGGCGACATGAATGCCAGCGACAATCTCTCTGATCTCCTTGACTTTGACGCATCACTTGGCAATCTCGCTCCCGGCTATCAGGCCCACGGCCATACGCCGGCGAATGGCGGCTTTTTCAAAGACACAACACCCGCAACCAAAATTCATCGGTTTCGCGACCGGATATTCGCCGGCGCGTCAGCCGTCCACACCGGGAACAAGAGCCCCAACCCACTAGGCGGCTCTTGGATGACGGAAAGGATGGGAAACTACTTCGAAAAGAACGCCTACCTTGCGGTGACATCGGAACACGACAATCCCCGCATCGGCATCCTCGGGGGCTCCTGGAACCCGCCCGGCTCGGCGGGAACAACCGTAAACATTGGCGTTGCTGGCGTTTCTCTGGTGGAAGATGGCTATGGCCGGGCGCTGTACGCCGAAGCGCTGGTTCAAGGAACCGGCGTCGGCGCGGTTGGCATAGAAATACAGGGTGGCAACTGCACAGCAACCGATCACGTGTGCAATGCATATTCTGTGACTGGTGGTTACGTTGCGGTCTACGCTGCCGTCGAGGGCGGCTACGGCTATCTGTTGGGAGACGCAAACACGGCCCGCTCCGCGCCGCTCAATCCGGCGACGGCTGTCTTCGATGTTGCTGGGGGCACGCAGAGCGGCGTCAGCAAGAATTACCGCTTCAACACCGGAATAATCTTCCGCAATGGGGCTCTCGTCAGGTCATCGGTGGACGGACTGACTGGAACGGCCAAGGCCATATCGCTGGCGGCTGGTCATGAAATCGTGTGGGAAGCCGCAGCGGCGATTAAGGGCGCGTTTGTCCGCTCTGATCGGACAGCTGTCGATAATCAGCAAGTCGGCATCATTTTCGGCAATACAGAGATCAATCTGGTTGGCGCAGCCGAGCGCAAGATCGTGGTTGCAAAGGATGATACAGCGGGCGCTGGCGCTGTCAATCATGTGCAAATTGCCAACAGCCGCACTGGCATCCCTGTGGCCGTGAAGGCCAAAGGAACTGACGCCGCAATATCACTCGACCTGAGCACAACCGGCCTCGGCGTAATACGTCTTCAATCTCACGATGGCGCTGGTGAGCATTTCCGCATTTCGCCGACAGCGACGGCTGTCAATTTCATCTCGGCGACCGGCGGTGTGGCCGGCATCAATCCACGGCTTGTCGCGGCAGGATCTGACGCCAACCTCTCGCAGATTTTGAGGGGCAAGGGCACCGGCGGCGTCCGTCTCGAAGATGGCTCTAGCGCCGCCAAGATCGAAATCAATACGACCGGCGTTGGCTTTTTCGGCATTTCGCCGGTTGCGAAGCAGTCGCTGCCAGCCGCCGCCACAGACGCTGCATCGACGCAATCGCTCGCAAACGCACTGCGGACTGCGCTGCTCAACTACGGTCTCGCCGCATGAAACAGCACCGCCTGACACTCAATGACGAGCAACTCGCCGTGTTGAACGCCGCGCTAGTCGAGCTGCCGTATCGGATGGCGGCTCCACTGATCAACAGCATAAACCAGCAGCTCATGGCGCAGCACGAGCGCACCCCGCCACAGGTCGAGGAGGATGAGCAAGAATGACAACCACCCTTGCCCGCAGCGACTGGCGAGGCGCGGCGCTTCTGCTTGACTTCATTTATCGAACCGAGGTCGGGAAAGGTGCGCCCGGCTGCTACAATGTGATTTTCGGCAACCGGCAGTCCAGGCTCGCAAAACCGCTCACGTCCATGACATTGGCCGAAGTGCAGGCGGCGCAAAAGACTTGGGCCTCGAAGGCATGGGCCAAGCGGTTCGGGTCGAACGCAGCGTCGTCAGCCGCAGGTGCTGCGCAATTCATGCGCGCCACGCTGGCCGGGCTGATCAAGGAGCTCAACCTCAACCCGGCACAGAAATTCGATGGCGACCTGCAGGACAGGCTGGCCTACCACCTGTTGAAGCGCCGGGGCTTTGAGGCTTTTGTTGCAGGCAAGATAGACCGCGCGCAATTCGGGCTCAATCTGGCGAAAGAGTGGGCGTCGTTTCCGGTTCTCGCCGACACACGCGGCGCGCATCGCAATGTGCGACGCGGCCAGAGCTACTACGCTGGCGACGGTCTCAACAAATCGCTGACCAGGCCAGAGACGGTTGAAGCGCTTCTGGACGGCGTTCTGGCCGCAGAGCGCCTTTCCAGCGCGCCAAAGCCTGTCTCGCCGCCAAGCGAGCCACCATTGCCTCAACCAGCGCCAGCGACGCCCGCAGGCAGCAATGCTGCAAAACTCGCGCTGGCTGTCCTGCTGCTCGCCGTTGCGGGTGTCGCCGTCCTCATTTTCGGAGGTTGATATGTCGGCTCTTGCCGCAATTCTGCTGGATGCCGCCTCCAGTCTTGCAGTTCCGGTCATCAAGCGCATTCTGACCGAAAAGCTCGGTGGCCAAGTCGGCGATATCGCTGGCAAGGTTATCGACGCGATTGCCGAAAAGGCGGGCGTTGCGCCCGAAGCGCTGCCCGGTCTGCCGGAAAAACAGATGCAGGAGGCGCTTGTCGCGGCCGAACCCGTGGCCGCAGATATTCTGGTGCAGCATGTCGAAAGCCAGCGCCTTGCCAACGAGCTGATGAAAGCCGAACTCGACAAGGGCGGGCCGCTCTGGACCTGGAGCTGGCGGCCGATGTGGATGTGGCTGCTCGCGGCGCTCTGGACCTACGCCTTGATGGGCAGGCCGCTGGCAAATGCGGCCTTTGGCTGGTCAATCGAGGCGCTGGACACCGGCGTTCTGATGACCGTCACAACCGTCTATGTCGGGCTCTACATGGGCGGCCATACGATCAAAGACATAGCTGCGAAATGGGCTGAGAAATGACCTGTCTGGCCTGTTTCGCCGCCGGTGTCGCTGTGACGATTGTCTCAATTGCCATTGTCGTGGCGCATAAACTGGGAGTGTGGAGATGACATTGGTGTCCGGGCCGACCAAAACATTCTTCCAGCAGTTTGGGTCGCTGTTGAATTTTGTTATGGGATGCGTGTCATTTGTCACATTGATTGTCGGCGGCTCGGTTTTGTGGGCCAACACGCAAAACGCCATCGTGGCCAACAAACAGCGGCTTGATCAGATCGAGACGGACGCTCAGCGCAGAAGCGACCGGATCGACAGATTGGCCAGCGATCTTGCGCAAATGGATCGAACGCAACTGGCGTTCGGCGGGCGCATCGCCAATGCAGAAGCCCGGCTAAACGACGCCACGGCAGCGGCGCAGCGCGCAGACGAAAAGCTCTTAATATTGCTCAACGATGTGGCGATTATCAAGGATCGCGTAATGGGAACCGCGTCGCCATCGCGCCGTCCCTGATGAAAAAGCCCCCGCCGTAGCGAGGGCCTTATTTGGTGGCGTATAAGCCTTGTTAACGGAGGCCGAAGCCTCAGCAACCATCAACGATTAGCAGAGCCTGCCGATTGGCAGATTGGCATAATTAGTCACCATATGCAATAGGCCAATCGTTCGGACGCCAGCCTGAGCGCGGGGGTCCGACCGGGCGTCATGGCCCAAATAATCTGCGGCCCGGCAACCGAGTGGCGGGCCTTTCCTTCGTTTGGCATACTCTCCCGCGAGGCAAAGGAGAGAGGGGACCAATGCCACGCGAACCGACCAAGCGCGAGCGCCTGACCTATTGCAAAACATGGCGCAGGACGACGACGACCGGTTCCTGGCTTATCTGATCGAACTGGCTCATGCCGAGGCGGTGGATCAGTTGGGCCGGATGCAGTCCTGATCATTTTCCTTCGGTCAGGTCTGACATCGGGCTTTGAACTCCACCCACGAAGCTGTAAGTTGATCTGCGGCGTCCTGTTTGTCCACTGCGCGCCCTGATCGGCTGAAATCGATGTTGCCGATCAGCGCATGCCCGAACCAGACCCAATGCGGACCATCGGCCCCGCCTCCTGTAAGATAGATGCGCCCGACGCGCTCGCCAGTGACGGGATCAGTCGCGGCGAAGTCGTTGGGTTTGTCATCCCAGGTTCGGGTCCAAGTGAGGCGCATGGGTGAATATTGGCAGGGCAGGGCACGGTTGAAAAGGTGCGGGGAACGCGCGGAATTCGCCAATGGATTCAACGGTGCAAATAGGGGTGGTTCGGGGCGATACCGGATTGAAAGTGCTGGATATTAGGACAACCTCCGGGCCCACCATTGCCTCATTCTTTGAGGGCGAACGCCATCACATAGTCGCCGACATCTTTCGAATAGGGCGCGCCGCCCACCGAGATCAGCACATATTGCTTACCTGTTGCGGGCGATACGTAGGTCATTGGGGTTGCCGACGAACCCACCGGCAACGGATATTTCCATAATTCGTCGCCGGTAGCGGCGTCGTAGGCGCGCAGGTAATAGTCCTGGAAACCGGCAAAGAATACGAGACCGCCCGCGGTTGCGGTCGTGCCGGCATAGGTCGGCATTCCCATCGGCATTTTCAGCCCGAGTTTCAGGCCGAGCGGGCCAAGTTGTTCTGCGGTGCCAGCCGGCGTTTGCCAGGCAATCTTGCGCGTCTTCAAATCGACCGCAGTGATCATCCCCAGTGGCGGGGCGACACAGGGCACGCCGAGGGGAGACACCCACATCTCAGTGGCAAAACCATAGGGCGTGCCCCTCTGCGGCGAGGGCCCATGGCCGGTTCCGTCGGCATGCACCGTCTTTGCGAATTCCGCATATTGCGCCTCCGGCATAAGCGTAAAGATCGACGGCGTGCGCACGTCATTCATAAAAACCAGACCGTTGGGAATATCGACCGAGACCGAACCCCAGTTCAGTCCGCCAATATTGCCCGGCTGTTCGATTGTGTAGTGATCGACGCCAACGGGCGTGAAATCACCAAAATACTGATATTGGTGAAACTGGATGCGGCACATCAACTGGTCAAACGTTGTCAGCCCCCACATTTTCGCTTCGGTCAGCTTTTCAGCGCCAATGGTCGGCATGCCGACGGAATAGGGCTGGGTCGGCGACAGGTGTGGCTTCTCCTCCGGCGCTGAGCCCTCTTGCGGGACGGGCTTTTCCTGCACCTCCGCCAGCGGAACGCCAGTGGCGCGGTCGAGCAGGAAAAGCTGGCCGCGCTTGGTTGTCTGGAGCACCGCTTTCGCTGTTCCGCCCTTACCGTCAGGAACATCGATAAGTGCGGGCTGAGAGGGCAGGTCGTAATCCCAGAGGTCATGATGCACGGTCTGGAACTTCCAGCGCTCGCGGCCTGTCATCACGTCGACCGCAACCAGCGTTGCGTTATAGTCGTTGGCGAAGGCTGGCCGGTGTGCTCCGTAATAGTCCGGCGTGGTGTTGCCCAGCGGCAGATAGACCAGGCCGAGTTCATCGTCAAAGGACGCCGTCGTCCACATATTGGGTGTTTCGCGCGTGTAGCTTTCTCCCGGTGGCGGAAACCTGGTGATTGCCGGGTTGCCGAGGTCCCAGGCCCAGTCCAGTTCGCCGGTAATGGCGTTGAAGGCGCGCACAACGCCCGACGCTTCACCCACCGACTGGTTGTCGACTACCCAACCGCCGACGACAATCTTGTCGCGCGCAACGAGTGGGGCCGAAGTCTGGAAATATTCGCCAGGATTTACTTTGCCCATATTTTCGCCCAGAGAAACAATGCCGCCATTGCCAAAACTCTGGCAAAGCGCTCCTTCCTTGGCGTCGATCTCGATCAGGCGCGCATCGATAGTCGTCAACACCAATCGTTCATTGCAGGGCTGACCCGCCACCTGGCTTGCCTCGGGCAGCTTGAAGTAGCCGATGCCGCGGCAACGCTGCCAGAACGGCCCCTTGGCCTTCGGGTCAAAACGCCACTTCTCCGTTCCCTTGTCAGGATCGAGCGCGATGACGACGTTCTGCGTGGTGCAGGAATAGACTGTATCGCCGATCTGCAGCGGCGTATTCTGGTCGAGCCCGACATCGCCGCGCCCGGTGCGAAAGGTCCAGGCGAGATCAAGCTTGCCCACGGTTTCGCGGTTGATCTGGTCGAACGGCGAATAGCGCAACCCTCTGGTATCGCGGCCATAGGCCGTCCAGTCGGCGGGCGCATTGTCGCCTTTGGCGGGGGTATAGGCCGGAACATCAGCGGTGCGCGTAATAACGCCATGCGGCTGGTAGGTCAGGGTAAAACCGGCCACGAAGAGAACAAGCGCCAGTGCGGCCAGACCGTAAAACGGCCTACGCTCGCGTCCGCCGTTCAGCGTTGGCATGAACAGTGCGGCAAAACCCGCAACTGCAATCGGCGCCATCAGACGTGCGAACAAGGGCCAGAACTCGAAACCAGCCTCCCATATCGCCCAGATGCCTGTCAGAACGGCGGCGGCGATGGCCAGCCATGCGCCTGTTGAATTTCCGCGCCACATCATCACCGCCGCAATGATCCATGCGAGACCCAGCAACAGATAGTACCAGGAACCGCCAAGCCCGATCAGCCAGCCGCCACCGCCAGCCAACCCAAGTCCCATCAGTGCAAGGACGACAACAAACAGCCGAGACAGAATATGCATGACAGCCTCCCCCTCAAATCGAATGGCCGAATATCGGGTTGTCCAAAGCAACTGTATGCCGGTGGGCATATGAATCAAGATGTGCTGTTCAAGAAATAAAGAATATAATGATTGGCAATGCTGTAATAATTTTTGGACCCTGAGCGAAGATATCAGGCCCGGAGAACATCGTTCTCCCAGTCGTTCAATTCAGACGTTTGCATCCTTCTGACACTGCTGTCAAAGGCAAGTCATGAATCAAAAAGCACTGTCAAGTATATGTTTCTAAGGGAAATTCGAAGCCGGCATTCGCGAACTGCAATTCATGTCAACCGGGATGCGATTGTCATGTTCAGAATATGAACAAGCGTCTGACCAAGTTGACAAAAGACCCCGGCGCCAGACGAGTTTATCTGGATGCGGACGCACGAGTCGTGACGCGAATGCGCCTATCCCGTTTCGGGAGCTTCGCTGCAATTGTCGCAGTTGGGGAAACGCGTTGTTAGGTAACCAGGTGGTAGGGAGCAAAGTTCCATTTTGCGGGGCAACGTTCGGAGCAAATATCAATGTCAGAACAATACGAACTTGTTCTGCAGCCTGATGATCGGTGGATGGTCTGGGATCTGGTTTCGGATTACCCTGCAAGCTATCGCGGCGCCCCGCTGGTAAGCCTCAACCGCAAATCGGCCGAATTCTACGTCCAAATTCTGGAAGACCGGCAGATTCTGGAGGACAGGCGTTCCTCACTCAAACGGGCTTCATGAAGCTGGCATCTGACCAGCTCGCCTGATTTGGCGCGGTGCAATTTTCTGCAATCTTCCGGGCGAGCGGGTGCGATCATCACATTCGGATGCTGAGCCTGGCGCCAGGATTTCTGGCTCATCAGGTATATATTCATCGCTGGTTCGAAATGCATTCATTTCGGTTGCGGTTGGCGCCGTCTTGATATTTGCTAACCTGTAACAGATCAGGGAGGATCGACGATGAAGAAATCTTACCTCGCAACGACGGCGTTTGCCGGCCTGCTTCTGGCCGGTACGGGAACCGCCAGCGCAGCCAATCTTGTGCTCTATTGTGCGGCTGACGAAGCGTGGTGCCAGCAGATCAAGACGACCTTTGAGGAAAAGACCGGCATTACGGTCGACATGACGCGCAAGAGTTCTGGCGAGACCTACGCACAGGTGCGGGCCGAATCCGCCAATCCAAAGGGCGATGTATGGTGGGGCGGCACCGGTGACCCGCATCTTCAGGCCGCCGAAGAAGATCTGACCGAGGCCTATGAATCGCCGATGCGCGGCGAATTGTACGACTGGGCGATCAAGCAGGCGGAAGCCGCAGGCAACAAGACGATCGGCGTTTATTCGGGCGCACTGGGCTTTGGATACAACAAGGATCTGCTCGCAAAGAATAACCTGCCTGAACCAAAATGCTGGGCCGACCTGACGAAGCCTGAGTTCAAGGGCCACGTCCAGATGGCCAATCCGAACTCATCGGGCACCGCCTACACGATGCTGGCGACGATGGTTCAGTTGATGGGCGAGGACAAGGGTTTTGAGTATCTCAAGGAATTGCACAAGAACATCAACCAGTACACCAAGTCTGGCTCGGCGCCGATCAAGGCGGCAGGCCTTGGCGAAACCACTGTCGGCATTGTCTTCATGCATGACGCGGTGGCGCAGACTGCTGCCGGGTTCCCTATTGTAACCGTGGCTCCCTGCGAGGGTACAGGTTATGAAATCGGGTCAATGTCGTTGATCAAGGGTGGTCGCAACGCTGCCGAAGCCAAGCAGTTCTATGACTGGGCGCTGTCTGCAGAAATGCAGTCGCGGGCGCAGGAAGTGAAGTCGTTCCAGCTTCCCTCGAACAAGAACGCCACGGTTTCGCCGCTGACGCCCGACCTGTCGAGCATCAAGCTGATAGACTACGATTTCAAGAAATACGGCTCCAGCGACGAACGTAAGCGCCTGCTGCAAAAATGGGACGAGGAAGTCTCCAAACTGCCGCAATAGTCTGTGCGCGTCGACCGCAACGCAGCCGCCTGGCATCCCACCGTCGCACTTTGGACGACGGTGGGCCTGGTAGGCTTTTGTCTGCTGCCTTGGTATGGTTTGCGTGACAATTTTTTCCTGTTTGGCTGGCTGCTGGACGGCTATCCTCTGAATGAAAACGTCGCACCGGCGCTGTTTCTCAACTTGCAGGGTTTAAAAATGTGGCTGGCCCCGATGGGCCTGCTGCTGCTCACGCCCTTTCTGCTTTGGGGGCGCAAAAAATCCGATCCATTCTTCGGCAATGTGCTGATTGCCGCCGGAGCGGCCGGCCTTTTCTATTTGTTGTTCCAAGGCTTTGGCATTGGTTTGCGCGGCTGGAACTGGGATTGGGCCAACGCTGTCTTCGGCACGCTCGATGATCGCCAGTTCGGCATGGGTTGGGGCGCTGTTCTGGCCGCAAGCGCATTTCTGTTTCTGTTTACGACCGGGCTGGCTGCGAAGGGCGCCGTTGGCGGTGACGAATTTGTAGTCGGGTCAATCGGCTTCATCGTCGCCGTGGTCGGCGTCTTCATCTTTATGCCAATCCTGCAAATGCTGGCCAGCGCGGTCATCGCACAGGATGGAACGGTGTCATTCGCCATCTTCTTCGAGAAGTTTCTCAGCGATCGGATATGGGGATTGGGTTGCATGACCGGCGGACCGCGCTGCGGTGCCGCCTGGAACTCGCTTTTCCTCGCCATATTGGTTGGCTTGATCACGACTGTGCTGGGTCTGATCTTTGCGCTGATGGTGACGCGCACTGGCTTCAGATTTGGGCAGGCTGTGCGGGCGATGACGGTGTTGCCAATTATCACGCCGCCTTTCGTCATTGGCCTCGCGATCATCCTGTTGTTTGGCCTGTCAGGTATTGTGACGCAAGGTCTCGACGCCTTGTTCGGCATTACGCCAACGCGCTGGATCTACGGGCTGCCAGGCCTGTTGATGGCGCAGGTTCTGGCCTTCACCCCGATTGCCTTTCTGGTGATGATTGGCGTGGTGGAAGGTGTTTCGCCCTCGATGGAAGAGGCGGCGCAGACACTGCGAGCCAGCCGCTGGGAGACGTTCCGCACCGTCTCACTGCCGCTGATGCGGCCCGGACTCGCCAACGCGTTTCTGCTCGGTTTCATCGAATCGATGGCCGATTTTGGCAACCCGCTGGTGTTGGGCGGTAATTTCGATGTTCTGTCGACCGAGATATTCTTCGCCATAGTCGGCGCGCAATATGATCAGGCGCAGGCGGCGATCCTGGCCATTGTGCTGCTGTTTTTCACGCTGGGAGCATTTTACGCCCAGCGCTTCTGGCTCGGCAAGAAGTCCTATACGACCGTGACGGGCAAGGGCGATGCGGGTGTGCACCCGCACCTGCCAACTGGCCTGCGCAATGCCGTATTCGGCATCGTAATCTTCTGGACCGCCTTCACAATCCTGATCTACGCGACCATCGTTTACGGCAGCTTTGTCAAACTGTGGGGTGTCGATTTCTCGCTGACGTTTGACCATTATTTCAAGGCGTTTTCCATCGGCTGGAACGAGTTTGGCATTCACTGGCGGGGTTCTGCCTGGAGTTCCTTCTGGACGACCATCCAGATCGCCTTGATTTCCGCGCCGCTGACCGCGGCAATGGGCTTGATAACCGCCTATCTTCTGGTGCGGCAGAGCTTTGCCGGCAAAGAGGCGTTCGAATTCGGCACGATGCTGTCTTTCGCTATCCCGGGGACTGTCATTGGCGTGTCTTACGTTATCGCCTTCAATGTGCCGCCGATCGAGTTGACTGGCACCGGTCTGATTCTGGTTCTCTCCTTTATTTTCCGTAATATGCCTGTCGGGGTGCGGGCCGGCATTGCCTCTATGTCGCAACTGGACAAGAGCCTCGATGAATCCTCGCTGACGCTTGGCGCAAACACGTTCCAGACATTTCGCAAGGTGATGCTGCCGCTGTTGCGGCCGGCGATCCTGGCCGCCCTGGTGTATTCGTTTGTGCGCGCCATGACCGCCATCAGCGCCATCATCTTCCTGGTCAGCGCGCGCTATGACATGTCGACCAGCTATATTGTCGGTCGCGTTGAGAATAACGAATACGGCATCGCAATCGCCTATTCGACCGTGCTGATCTTCGTCATGCTGCTGGCGATTGGTCTGATGCAGTTGTTGGTCGGATCGCGGCGCATCGGCCGGCGTGGGGTGGACCAATCGACAGCGGGAGCGCCGGCGACGGCTGCTGGGGCAGGGTAATGATCAACATCAAGAGCAATGCGGCCTCGGTCGAATTCCGCAATGTGACAAAAATCTACAACAAAGGCGCAAAACCGGCTGTCGATGGCGTGTCGCTGACAGTTGAAGCCGGCAAGCTGGTGACGCTGCTTGGACCCTCGGGCTGTGGCAAGACGACTACGCTGCGTATGATTGCCGGGCTGGAACTGCCGACATCGGGGCAGATCCTGATCGGCGGGCAGGATGTCACGCTTTTGCCCGCTACCGACCGTGATGTCTCAATGGTGTTTCAGTCCTATGCGCTGTTTCCGCATATGACGGTCAGCGAAAACGTCGAATATGGGCTGAAATTCTCCGGTTTTGACAAGAAGACCGCCACAGAGAAGGCGCGCGCCGGGCTCGAACTTGTCGGTCTCGCAGGTTTTGGCGACCGGCTGCCCAGCCAGCTTTCGGGTGGCCAGCAGCAGCGCGTGGCGGTGGCCCGTGCGCTCGTACTGGAGCCGCAGGTTCTGTTGTTCGATGAGCCGCTCTCCAACCTGGATGCGAAACTCAGGCGAAGGGTGCGCGAGGAAATCCGCGAGATTCAGCAAAATCTCGGGCTCACCGTGGTTTATGTCACGCACGACCAGGAGGAGGCGCTGGCTGTCTCCGACCGCATTATCGTCATGAACAATGCGGTGATCGCCCAGGACGGGACGCCGCGCGATCTGTACGACAAGCCAGCCAGTGCATTCGTTGCCGACTTCATCGGCGAGGCGAACCTGTTTGACTGCGAGGTGATGGCAGTCGACAAAGGCGTTGCAACGGTCAAGCTTGGTCCCGCGACCCTGAAGCTGCCAGCAGGTGAGCATGGGCCGGGCAAGGCCAGACTTGCCGCCCGCCCAACGCGGCTTGAACTCGTGAAAGCCGGCGGCGCAGGCACGCTGCCGGGCGTGCTGGAGCGCGTCACCTATGTTGGTTCAGATCTGGAACTTGTGGTCAAGACAGACCTTGGCGAGGTGTTCATCGTATCGCCTGATGTCGACGCGCCCTACGCCGCCGGACAAAAGGTCGGGGTCCGATTTCCAGATAAGGGTCCGGTGCTGGTGAAGGGGTAGGGCCTATCGTTCAACCGAGCTTTTTCAACCCGAACGCTTCCTGCGTCAGATCATAAAGCAGGTCGTAGATCAGCGGACCGCCGCCGAGGACCACGCAACCATTGGCGAGTACGGTGTGTGGATCGGGCCGCAAGATAACGCCGCCGGCCTCCTCGACCAGCAGCAGGCCCGCCAGACAATCCCAAGCGTTCATGTGCTCCTCGGCATAACCGATCAGCCGGCCTGCCGCGACATAGGCCAGCATCAGGCCGCCCGAGGCGTTGCGGAAAAAGATGCCGCCCTGGTCGATCAGCGCGTCAATCACCGGGATGATGTTTTTGGCCCGGGTGCGATTGTTGAAGCCGACGCCGATCGAGCCTTGCGTGAGTGAGGCGCTGGGGGACACCCGGATTTGATGACCGTCGACAAACGCGCCACCGCCCTTGTGGCCATGGAAGGTTTCACCGCTGACCGGCTCGTGAATGACCCCGGCAACCGCGCCGCCGCGCAGCGTGCAGGCAATAATGACGCACCATTGCGGGATGCCACTGACAAAGTTGGCTGTACCGTCAATCGGGTCGATCACCCAGTCAAAGCCGGTCGTGCCGGGCTTGGGCGCGTGCTCCTCGCCGACAATGCCATCATCCGGATAGGCGGCGGCAATTTCGCGCCGCACAAACAACTCCACGTCGCGGTCGGCTTCGGACACCAGGTCCTGATGGCCTTTGCTTTCGATGGTCAGCGTGTCGAGACGGCGAAAATAATCCAGCCCCAGCGCGCCGGCGCGCCGGGCGACATCAATGGCGAAAAGGGTTCTTTTGGCGAGATCGGTCTGCATGATCGTGCATTGCCAGTTTCGCCGCTGCGCTTCAACCGGGAGCGAGCGAGATTTTGCGCGCAGTGGTCCTGAGATTGATTGCTGCGCCAAGAAAGCGGCGATCTCGCAGATGGACCCGCAGGCCGTAACCCCGCACTTGGTGAAAACTTAACTTTAATTCTAGAGGCTTGTTGCGGGTTGTTGGCCCGGTTAGCTCGTGATACGGCGTTAATAGCGGCTGGGCGAGGACCAGCCAGTATTCCAGTCTTCAGGAGCACAACAGTTTTCAGTGCTGACGGCGCCCACGAGGGGCCAAGTCGGAGAGTGCGGGTGACGAAACTGCGAATGCGGCTTTTGGGAGGTGTCGGAGCTTGGCTTTTGTCAGCTCTATGCGCCAGCACACCAGCTTCCGCGCTGGATCTTTTTTGCTGGAAGGTTCTCGGTTGTGAGAAACAACCAGAAGTTGAAGACGTTATCGGCGAGCCTCAGCACTATACAATCGAATTTAACGTGACTGGCGACGTCGACGAAGTCGAAGATGTGCTGAAGGGCGCCTCCGGGCTTTGGCGCGACCGCGAAAAGGCCGCCTCGGGCGCAGGTGGTCTCCTGGCCAAGGCGCGCGGCGACTATAAGAAGCTCTTGGCGACGCTTTATAGCGAAGGCCGCTATGGCGGCGCGATCAGCATTCTGGTCGATGGGCGCGAAGCCGCCGACATTGCGCCGGACGCTGTGCTGCCAGATCCAGCAAGCGTTGTCGTTAATGTCGGCACCGGACCGCTGTTCCATTTCCGTGAAGCCAATGTTCACAATGTCGCGCCTGCGCCAGACAATCGAAAGGATGTGGTCCCGCTGCCGCAGAATGAAGGATACCGGACCGGCGAAGTCGCGCGATCAGGCGTTATTCTAGGCGCCGAAAAACTGGCAGTGGAAGCCTGGCGTCAACAAGGCCACGCGAAAGCAAAGATTATCGAACGGCGGATCGAAGCTGCCCACGGTCAGGATGTGGTTGACGCCAATATCACCGTCGAACCGGGCCAGCGCGCAATCTATGGCGCGACTAGCGTCATGGGTACCGAGCGCATGGACGCGGAATTCGTCGCCTATATGACCGGCCTGCATCAGGGTGAAGAGTTCGACCCGGACGATCTGGAGCGCGCCAACAAGAGGCTTTCGCGGTTAGAAGTCTTCCGAGCGCTGCGCATAGAGGAGGCCCAGGAAATTGGCCCTGATGGGCAATTGCCGATGAGCGTTATCGTGCAGGAGCGTTTGCCTCGCCGTTTTGGAGTCGGCGCAACCTATTCCACAATTGATGGGGCGGGCTTTGAAGCCTACTGGATGCATCGCAACCTTTTCGGGCGCGCGGAAAAGCTGCGCTTTGACGCCAAGGTGGCGGGGATTGGCCCAACCGTTGACCCTGCTGAAATGACCTATCGCCTGGGCGCCACATTCACCAAACCGGGTGTTTTTACGCCCGACACCGACTTCGTCGCGTCCATATTCGGCGACCGCGAGGTGCTCGACGCGTATACGCGCACATCTGTTACGGCGCAGGCGGGTTTCACACATATTTTCTCGGATGAATTGTCGGGGCGAATATTCGGAGTCGGCAGCGCGTCCAAATTCGACGATCCTGTTTTCGGCGACCGCAAGTTCTTCACCGCCGGAATGCTTGGCGGCGTAACATATGACAGCCGCGACAACGCCGCCGACGCGACCGAGGGCTGGTATCTGGATGCCGAGATCGAGCCGTTTTACGAGATTGAATATGGCAATCTTGTTTCGCGTTTTACTGGTGAGGCGCGCACCTATTATGGATTTGGCCAGGATGACCAGATTGTCGCGGCGGCGCGTCTTAAGTTGGGGACTATTGTGGGCGCGGAAACCGGCGAATTGCCGCCGGACAAGCTGTTTTTCGCCGGCGGCGGGGGCTCTGTTCGCGGTTATGGCTATCGCACCATCGGCGTTCCGGTCGGGGCCGAAATTATTGGCGGCCGTTCGCTTATCGAGGCGTCGGCTGAAATCAGGGCCAAGATCACTAAGTCGATTGGTCTGGTCGGCTTTGTTGACGCGGGTTATGTCGGCGCAGAATCCTTCCCCGATTTTCAGGATGATCTGAAACTCGGCGTGGGCGCTGGTTTGCGCTACCAGACTGGCCTTGGGCCTATCCGTCTTGACCTTGCGACACCGCTTGATCCCGGCCCGGACGATCCCGACGTCGCGTTCTATGTCGGCATCGGACAGGCGTTCTGACCATGACTCGTGTCCTTGCATCCCCGTCCAAAAGCTTGCTGGCGCTTGTCCTGCTGGTCGGCGCGCTGTTGTTTGCGGCGGTCTATGCCCGCGCCCAGTCAGATAGCGAACAAGCTGACCGCTCCTGGCTGATTGATCTGCTTGAGGAGAAGTTGTCGACGCCGGACCGGCAGTTCCGCATCCGCAATATCCAGGGCGTTTTGTCGTCGGACGCCACGATTGGGGAGATCAGCATTGCGGACCGTGAGGGCGTTTGGCTCAAAATTACCAATGCCCGCATTGTCTGGTCACGTTCTTCTTTGCTGCTGGGCAATCTGAGCATTGACAGTCTCGGCGCAGACCGCATCGACATAACCCGCAAGCCTGTGCCTGCAGAAGGTGCGCCGGCGCCAGAATCGAGCGGATTCCAGATCCCGGAACTGCCGCTGTCGGTTGATCTAAGAGAGCTCAACGTACCCGTCATTGCCTTTGGGCCAACGGTTTTTGGCCTGCAATCGGAGGTTTCGGCGACCGGACGGTTGTCGCTGTCCGGAGGCGCACTCGACACCGCGCTGAACATTACGCGGCTCGACGGGCCAGGCGGCCAATTGGCGCTCACAACGACTTACGCCAACAGCTCACAGGAACTCAATCTCGACTTTGCGCTTTCCGAACCGGCGGACGGCGTGGTGGCGAACCTTCTCAATGTAGAGGGCAAACCGCCCATGGCGCTGTCGCTGAAAGGGGCAGGTCCGCTTGAAACACTTGACCTGAACCTGACGCTCGACGCCGATTCGCAGCGTGTTTTGACAGGCACGGCGCGGCTTCGCAGAGAGGCGGATGGCCTCGGCTTCACCACCAATCTGGAAGGTCCGATCGCGCGGCTTATAGCGCCAGCATATCGCGCGTTTTTCGGGCAGAACACCAAGCTCACGGCGACCGGCGTGTCGCACGACGCCGGCGGGTTTGAGCTGCAGAGCCTCGATCTCACGAGCGCAGCCCTTGCGCTCAAGGCTGCGATGCGCACCAGCGCAGACGGGTTTCTTGACCGGCTGTCGCTTGACGCCAGCATCTCTGACGCAAATGCGCGCAAGGTGGTTTTGCCGGTAGCTGGCGGCGAGTCGACGGTGGATCGCGCAGATCTGAAGCTGTCATTCGGCGAGACTTCTGGCGAGCAGTGGAGCGGCAATCTTGATATCGCGGGTTTGACCAGCGGCGACCTGAGCGCGCAGAAGATCGCAATCGTTCTCAGCGGTCTGGCGCAAAATCTCAACCAGCCGGAACAGCGCGCAATTACCTTTAATGTTGACGGCGATGTGACGGGGTTGAATTCCAAAAAGCCCGAGATGGCCAAGGCGCTGGGCAAGACCATTACCCTTGACGCCAATGGCGACTGGCGCACCGGCCAGCCGATCAATGTCGAAATGGCCGAGATCAAGGGCAACGGCCTCTCCCTGAATCTCGCCGGGACGATTGCTGATTATGTCTATAACGGCACATTGGCGCTGGCCGCGCAGTCGATTGCTCCCTTTTCGGCACTGGCCGGTCGCGACCTCGCAGGCGGGCTGAACCTTGACGCACGCGGCACGATTGCGCCGATCAGCGGCGGTTTTGATCTTACGATCGATGGCCGGGGCGATGGTCTGGCCATCGGAACGGCGGCGGCGGACAAATTGTTGCAGGGCCAAACCCGGCTGACCGGCCGGGTTGCGCGCGGCGAGCAAGGTCTGGTGACCGACAAGCTGCGCATCTTCAACGAGCAGGTCGATATGACCGCGAACGGCCGCATGGCGACTGGAGAGGCGGATTTCACCTATAATCTCGCACTTTCCGATCTCGGACTTGTCTCCGACCAAGCGGACGGTCGCTTGACGGCGCAGGGCCGCGCGGTTGGAGCAAACGACATAATTAACCTGTCGCTAGTGGCCGCGGTTCCGCAAGGGACGGCTGTCGGCAAATCGCTGCGTGACGCAACCCTCGGGTTTGATGGCGCGCTGCGCGGCGCAGAAATTGACGGGAAGGTAACCGGTAGCGCCTTTCTGGATGGCGTGCGCGTCATGCTGGACAGCACTGTCGCCACGGCGTCAGGCGCAAAGCGTCTTTCTGGCCTCAAGTTCAGCGCCGGCGGCACAAATATCACCGGCGATGTTTCACAGGACAAGCAGGGCTTGCTGGAAGGCAAGCTGGTGCTGGAGTCGGCTGACGTGTCTACGGCGGCCGCTCTGTTGCTGCTCAACGCGAGCGGCGCGGCGAACCTCAGCGTTGATCTGACCAAGGCCGATGGCAAGCAGAGCGCCGCCGTCGACGGCACGATCTCGAAACTCGCCGTCGATCAAAACAGCATCGGCAGCGCAACCATTCAGGCGCAGGCGGCGGACCTGTTCAACGTGCCGGTGATCAATGGCCGTGTCACAGCGCGTGATGTTAGGGCAGGCGGCGTTGACGTCGCAACGCTTGAGGCGACCGCCAGCCAGCAAGGAACCACGACCAATTTCGACGCCAAGGCGCGGCTGAACAATGCAACCAATATCGCCACGCGCGGCGCGCTCGCGCCAGAAGCTGGCGGATATCGCATCAAGCTGGACGCGCTTGATCTTAAGCAGGGTCAGCTTGCTGCGCGGCTTGTCGAGCCGGCGTCCGCTCTCGTCGTCGGCCAAAATGTGCAGCTGGACGGCGTTGTGCTCGACATTGGCGGCGGACGTTTGGAAGCACGCGGTTCGGTGGCCGAAACGCTTGATCTCAATGTTGCCGTCCGCGCCTTGCCACTGGCCATAGCCAATGCGGTGAAACCTGATCTTGCGCTTGGCGGCATGCTTGACGGCACGGCCAAGATTGGCGGCGCGCGAACCCAACCAGACGTTCAGTTCGACATTCGCGGCCGGCAACTGACCGCCGCAGCACTGCGTTCGGCAGGCTTGTCAACGCTCACTGTCGACGCCAGGGGAACGTCCTCAACCGACCGGCTAAATGTCAACGCGACGATAACAAGTCCAGAAGGACTGCGGGCCTCCGCAAACGGCGCAGTGCCGCTCGGAGATGGCCAGATTGCGCTTAAGGTCGACCTTGCCGCGTTTCCGCTGGGCGTTCTGAACGCAGTCGTGAAAGGTCAGGATCTGGCTGGCACGATCACCGGGACGGCCGATATAGCCGGCACGCCTGCAAGGCCGACCGCAGCGTTCCGCATGCGCGGGGCGGATGTTCGCGCCGCAGCGCTCAACAATGCCGGCCTGGCGCCGCTTCAGGTGACTGCGGATGGCCGCTTTGCCAACGATGCGGTTAGTCTGAACGCCGCAAATGTCGCCGGTCCGCTGGGCTTTGAACTGACTGGACGCGGCCAGGTTCCACTTGCCGGAAGCGGACTGTCGGTGAGCGTTAACGGACAGGCGCCGTTGGCGCTGGCAAACCGGTTTCTGGCCGATCGCGGCGCCCAGGCGTCCGGGATCGTCAGTGTATCGGCAACGGTGTCGGGCGCCCTAGCCCAGCCTGTCATCCGCGGCATGTTCTCGACGGCGGGCGCGCAACTCGTCGACCCCGAGTCCAATCTACGGCTGAACAATATCAATGTACTTGGCGCGATTGACGGCGAACGGATAACCCTGCGCAATGCATCCGCGTCGCTGGGCGCCGGCGGGACGGTCAATGCGTCCGGCACAATCGGCACGGGCGAGGGCCTGCCTGCCGATATTCGCATCAACCTCAATCAGGCGCGCTATGCCGACGGGACGATGGTTGTAGCGACCGCCAATGGCGACCTTGCACTGCGCGGTTCGCTGACCCGCGATCCGACGTTGTCGGGCCGCGTCGATGTTGTTCGGGCGGAAATCAGCGTGCCAGACGGATTGGGCGGCGCGGCGGCTGTGGACGTCAAACATATTGACCCTCCGCCTGGCGTCGCAGCGACCTTGAAGCGCGCGAAAGCCAATGACGGCACGCCGGTCCCAAGCAGCCGTCCCAGCATCATGCGCCTCAATGTCGTGGTGAATGCACCGAACCAGATATTTGTGCGCGGGCGCGGACTTGACGCCGAACTTGGCGGTTCCGTCACTTTGACGGGGCCGGTTTCCGACATCCAGCCGGTTGGCGGCTTCAGGATGATCCGCGGGCGGCTCGGCATTCTGGGCCAGCGTATCACTTTTGACGAAGGGGAGGTGACGCTGGTTGGCGATCTTGATCCGTTCATCAATTTTGTCGCTCGCTCAGAGGGCAGCGACATCGTTGTATTCGTGACGGTTCGAGGTCGGGTATCGGATCTCGACATAACCTTCTCATCGCAACCGCAACTGCCGCAGGATGAAGTTCTGGCGCGGCTGATCTTCAAGCGCGGCATCAATGAACTGTCGCCGATCCAGATTGGCCAACTGGCGGCTGCTGCAGCCGAGCTTGCAGGCGGCGGCAGCAGCTCGCTTCTCGGTTCACTGCGCCAGGCTACAGGCCTGGATGATCTTGACGTTGTGACGGACAGCGAGGGCAATGCTGCAGTGCGCGCCGGACGCTACATTCAGGATAACATCTATCTTGGCGTGGAAGCTGGCGCTGGCGGCACGGCGCGCGGCACCATCAATCTCGACATAACCGAAGACCTGAAAGCCAAGGGCTCACTCGGCAGCGACGGCGATTCTTCGGTCGGCATATTCTACGAAAAAGACTACTGATCCGGGTTGAACCAGGTAATGTCCTCAGCGCAGGAATTTTTCGCGGCGGCCCGAAGCCGGTACGTTGCAGCCAATGAGGCGACTCTGAACTGGATGCTCGACCGGCGCGCGCTGCACGGCTCCTTTCTCAACACCAAGGTCAATAGCGTCACGCTGGCAGACTATAGTCCGGCGGACGGCTGGCGGGGGCCAGACTTTCTTTATGGCTGGATTCAGGGGCGGGGGCTGGAGTCGCTCACGACGCATGCGGATTTCTTCGGCCCCTCAAATCGCAACCTTGCGCGACGGCTTGATGAAGCGGGGCGCGTGCTCTACCGCAAGCTGGCCGATTTGTTCATGCGCCATGATCAACATGGCTATTTCGCCTATGATAGCGAGTTGCGCCCGATCGTGCCCGACGTGAGCGGAAACGCAGTCCGGCAGAGCGCCGCCGGCGACCTGTTCACATATTCGGACGCGTTCTTTGTCAAGGGACTGATTGCCGGTGCAGCGCGCTACGAAGACAAGGCGCTGGACATCTACCTGCCGCGTCTCGGGGAGGTTGTCTTGGCGATTGAGGACGGCCGGTTCGCCGGCGAAGAGCAACGTCCTTTCGAGTATGGCCGCGATCCGCAACGAACGCTTGAGTTTGGTCCGTGGATGATCCTGCTGGGCGCTACAGGTTTGCTGCGCAGGCTTGGCCTCAACGAGCAAGCCGCGTTTGGTCAGAGATTTGTTGAACGGGTGCTGGAGTTCAATTGGGATGGCCGGCGTTCCGATGCGACGGGCCTTGTTCGAGACCAACCGGGGAAAGAAACGGCCAATCCCGGTCACGCCATCGAGTTTGCCGGCTTTGGACATGAGTATCTGCGGCCGGTTTCTGATGAAAAGACAATGAACGAATTGCGCCGGGTGCTGCTTGCTTCATTTGAGCGTGGCTTTAACGGAACCGGCATCGCGCTGTCGGTCTCGCCGGAGGATGGAAGACCTTTGAGCCCCTATATGCCGTGGTGGTCGTTGCCGGAAACTGTGCGTGCGGCTGCACTTGCCTATGAGCGGGAACCGTCTGACGAGTTGGAGCGGATCTGGCGCTCCGCTGATGCTGCCTTTTTCCGCAACTACTGGCGCGCCGAAACCGGCATCGCCTATCAAACACGTGACAAAAAAGGACCGGTCGATTTTGTGCCTGCGACGCCTGATCTTGATCCCGGCTACCATACCGGGCTCAGCCTGCTTGCGGCCATTGAGATGATTGACCGACAGCAGTAGCGTCAATTTCCCGCCAGGCGCGTTGACTGGCTCGTCTTTGGGCGTTGTTCAGGCTATGGTCGCGACCGACCTCAAGAGATAGTCGATGGCCGGATCAGAATCAGCCGCGCTGCGCACGGTGCGCATCGTTGTCGAAACCGTCGCCCCGCGATTCGCGGTCGAATTGTGGGACGGTAGCCGCATAGGCGATGTTTCCGGGCCTGCTGTCCAGATCAAGGATCAGTCTGTTGTCCGGCAGGTTATGCTGCGGCCGACTTTCGACACGCTGATTGATCTTTGGACCTCGGGCCGAGTCGACATCAAGGACGGCTCGATCTTCGACATTGCCGAACTGCGCACCGAAGGCAAGCTGAAGGAGCGCATCAAGGCGCTGCCGAAACTGCAGTTGCTGCGCGGCGCGCCGGCGCTTCTCCTGCGGTCAGGCGGGACAGGGGCTGCAGATACGAATCTTGCCGGGCAATCGCCATTTGTCAGCGGATCGGACAAGCAGGCGATTGCGCATCACTATGACGTCTCCAACGCCTTCTACAGGCTCTTTCTTGACGAGCGCATGGTCTATACCTGCGCCTATTTTACCGATTGGTCGAATTCGATTGACCAAGCTCAGGCGGACAAGCTTGAGCTGATCTGCCGCAAGCTGAGGCTGAAGCCGGGAGACCGGCTGCTCGATATCGGCTGCGGCTGGGGCGCGATGCTGATTTACGCCGCCCAAAATTACGGCGTGACGGGCACAGGCGTTTCACTGTCCGAAGCGCAGACCGAGCTTGCGCGTGAACGCATCAAGGCTGCTGGTCTTGAGGACAGGATCACCATCCATGTGAAATCCTATACCGAGCTCGACGGCCAGTTCGACAAGATATCGTCGATAGGCATGTTCGAAGCGGTCGGCATCGCGCACTATGATGAATATTTCAGCGCAGTGAACCGCCTGTTGAAACCGGGCGGGTTGTATCTTCATCACGCCATCACCCGGCGCATGAAGAAGAATAAACGCCGGTTCGGCCGCAAAAGCCCGGAACATCTTGCGCTGGTGAAATATATCTTTCCTGGTGGCGAGTTGGACCATCTCGGCATGACAGTCGAAAATCTCGAGGGTCATGGCTTCGAGGTGCATGATGTCGAAAACCTGCGCGAGCATTATGGTCGCACCTGCCGCCTGTGGGCGGAGCGCCTGAGTGCGCGATTTGATGAGGCGGTAGGTGAGGTGGGTTACCGCCGGGCCCGGCTTTGGCTGCTCTACCTCTCCGGTTGCGCCCTTGCGTTTGAGCGTGGCACTGTCCAAATCAACCAGACGCTTGCTTCAAAACGCCAGCGCGGACTCTCGGCAGTGCCGCAGACTCGAGTCGATCTCTACCGTTGAGCCAAGCTGCCGCCGTTGACATATCGTCCGGCATCGTGATCGAAGTCACTTAGCTGAATTGTGGGACGCTGGCTCAAGGGAGATTCATGACTACCCCGCAACTGCTTTCCTTTGCTGTGATAGCGCTGATGATGGTGGCGTTCATCTGGGGCAAATTCCGCTACGATCTGGTTGCGGCGGTAACGCTCTTGTTGTCGCTTGCAGTGGGGATTGTGTCTTATGAGGATGCGTTTAGCGGATTCTCCAACGACATCGTCATCATTGTCGGCTCCGCCTTGCTGGTCAGCCATGCGGTTGCGCGCTCGGGCATAATGGAACTCGCCATTCAGCGTTTTGCGCCGAATATCACCTCGGTGCGGGCGCAACTGGCGCTCCTGGTCATTATCGTCACCGTCATGGCGGCGTTCGTCAAAAACATAGGAGCGCTGGCGATCATGATCCCCATCGCTTTCCAGTTCGCGCGGCGGTCAAACACCTCTGCGTCGGTCTTTTTGATGCCGATGTCGTTTGGGGCGCTGCTTGGCGGGTTGATGACCCAGATCGGCACATCGCCCAACATTGTCGTGTCCGGACTGCGCGAAGAAATGACGGGCGCGCCCTTCACAATGTTCGACTTTACGCCCGTCGGCGCAGCGCTGGCTTTGGTCGGGGTGGTCTATCTGGTGGTGTTTTACTGGATATTGCCGGTGCGCGAGCGCAAAGGGGCTTCGATCGAGGAAGCAATCGCTATCAACAATTACGTCGCCGAGGCGCGGGTCGTCGCGGGCTCCAGCGCCATTGGCAAGACGCTGGCCGAGGTCTTGAGCATGACGCAGGGCGAGGCCATCGTTACCTCCATTTTGCGCTCGAAGCCGATGACGCCACTGCCGGATATCATCCTGCACGAGGACGACATCCTGATGATGGAAGGAAGCCCTTTGGCAATTGACCGCGTCGCCGCGCAGGCGCGGCTCAGTCTGGTGGATGGGCGCGAACCAAGCGCACAGCAGGCCGACGAAGTGGAAGCAATCGAGGCGGTGATCGCCGAGAATTCTCCGCTCATTGGCTGGTCGGCGCAGCGTCTGGCGCTTTATGACCGATTTCACGTCAATCTGGTGGCGGTCAGCCGGTCGGGCGAACGCCAAATCGAACGTCTGGCGGCGATCACCCTGCAGATGGGCGATGTCGTCGTTTTGCAGGGCAGCTTGCAGCAGATGCCTGAAACTCTGCGCGAGATCGGCTGCCTGCCGTTGGCCGAGCGACCGATTTCGCGGGGGAACTCGCGGCGCGGGCTGGTGCCGCTGGTTATTCTGACTGCGGCAATGGGCTCGACTGCGCTGGGCCTGCTGCCGGTCGAAATTGCATTCTTTGCGGCAGCTGTATTCATGGTGCTGTTTCGCGTCGTGCCGTTGCGGCGGGTCTATTCGGCGCTGGATGGGCCGATCCTGGTCATGCTCGCAATGCTGATCCCTGTATCTGACTCACTCAGGCAGACCGGCGCGACCGAAGTGATCTCAGCCTGGCTCTCCGCCACTGCGGTGTCATTGCCGCCCTATGGCGCACTTGCCCTCATTATGATTGTGGCCATGGCGATCACGCCGTTTCTCAACAATGCCGCCACCGTACTGGTGATGGCGCCCATCGCAGCCGGTTTTGCGACCAATCTCGGCTATCGGCCTGAAGCCTTCCTGATGGCGGTCGCCATCGGCGCAGGCTGTGATTTTCTGACGCCTATTGGTCACCAGTGCAACACGCTTGTCATGGGGCCGGGAGGCTACAGGTTCAGCGATTACCCCAGGCTCGGGCTGCCGTTGTCAATCATTGTCGTCCTGGTTGCGGTGCCTATGCTGCTAATGGTCTGGCCAATCAGCTAGAATATCCGTGTTGGTCAAGGCCGAAGAAAATTCTTCCAAAAAAGCTCTCAATTTCGCAATCGACAATGTCTATAAAATTTGTAGACTAAAGTATCTATTCTGCGCATTGGAGACATATCAGATGCGACAGGTCGTCAAGTCATCCGCGCGTGAAGCCGCCTCCGGCGGATTGGCCCCACGGGGCATTGAAGCCGTCTGTTTCGGGCTTGCGGTTCTGTTCGCCGCGTGCGTCGTCTTTGGCGTATTCAGCTGACGGCGGCTTGAAGGGTCAATGAAGCTGATTGGACGCGACAGAGGCCACACGTCCAAACCATATTTGTCAACATCGCCCAAATGAGGCTGCAACTCGTCTGTGTCAGCGAATTTCCCGGATGCGGGGGCCGACGTCGTCATTGTCGGCATCGCGCATTGCAGCGAGGCTACGCTTGTCCAGAACATCGGCCATGGCCTGACGCACTTCGAGCATCATGTGACGGACCTGACAGGTCGCCTCGTCGCAATCCTCACAACGCTCATAACGGGAAAGACTGGCGCAGGCGATCGGCGCCAGCGGGCCGTCAAGTACGCGGATAACATGGCCGACCTTGATGGCGCTGGCAGACTTTGCGAGGCGGTATCCACCGTCCTTTCCCTTGCGACTGAGCACAAAACCGGCATTGCGCAATTCGCCCAGAATAGCGTCGAGAAATTTTTTGGGTATCTTGTTGGCGGCGGCGATATCGCCGACAAAGGCCAGTTCCTCAGCCGGCAGGCGCGACAGATGGATCAACGCCTTAAGGCCATACTTGCCTTTTTTGGTCAGCATCGTCGACTAACTTCGCAATCTGGCCGGGACTGCCCTGTGCGGCCCGGTACTTCGCTTCGTCTGCTGACAGGATGAATCAGTTTATGCAGCGAAGCATTTGATATCTGGCTATTTATTGCGGTGCAGCCATTAAATGTCCGGTAAATTCTACAAACGTATTGAAATAAATGGAGAGGAGCGCCGTCTGCGCCCCTCTTATTTGTCCCGTCTCGAAGCTGACCGGTGTGATTTCGGGCGTCAGTTTGAGTTTTTGGCGAACAACTGGTCCAGCAGTGCGCCAGATGCGAAATGCTCTTCCTGGATCTTGGCCCAGCCGCCAAAAACATCTTCAACGGTCACGAGGCGTACCTCGGGGAAATCGGCCTTGAATTCGGCTGCGACGGCTTCATCACGGACACGGTTGCCAAACTCGGCGGCGATCTTCTGGCCCGCTGGCGTATAGAGATTGTCGAGATAGGCTTTCGCCAAGTCACGGGAGCCGTGCTCGTCGACAACCTTGTCGACAATCGCGACCGGGAACTCTGCGAGCAAGCTGACGGACGGAACGACCTGCTCATATTTGTCGGTGCCGAATTCCTTGGCGATGCCCTTTGTCTCCGACTCAAATGTAATCAGGACGTCGCCGATTTCACGCTCCACAAACGTGGTGGTGGAGGCGCGGCCGCCGGTATCGAACACTGGAACATTGGCGAAAAGCTTGGCGATGTATTCCCTAACCTTCGCCTCATCGCCCTTGAAATTTTCCCTCGCCCAGGCGGTAGCCGCCAAATATGTGTAACGAGCGTTGCCCGATGTCTTCGGGTTCGGGAAGATGACCTGAACGTCGTCTCGGGCAAGATCGCCCCAATCCTTGACGCCTTTCGGGTTTCCGGCGCGAACGAGGAAAGAGGGCAGGGAATACCATGGCGAAGACTGGTTCGGAAATTCGCTCTGCCAGTCCTCCGACACGTAGCCATTCTTGACGAGAAAGTCGATATCGGACACCTGGTTGAAGGTGACGACGTCCGCTCCCAGACCTTCGACGATCGAGCGCGCCTGCTTCGAGGTGCCGGCATGCGATTGTTCGATCGTGACGCCCGGATGCTCAGCAACAAAACCTTTGTTTTCAGCTACGAACAATTCGCGCGCCACGTCGTAGGAAGCGTTGAGCAGTTTTTCCGCCGACCATGCTGGCGCTGCAAACAGGATGCCAGCGACACTGGCGAGGAGGAGAAGGCGGTTCATGAAAACTCCGATGCTTGAGATGGGTGCAGGATAGCCAGCCAATCGCGCTGGACGAGGCACGGAAGTGTCAGGTGATGAGGTGAGTTAGAATAAAATTGCGTGTCTTGCTCAGGCGCAGAATGAAGTGCTGCAGAGGTCGCCCGGACTGCCTTCAGGCGCAATGGTTTTGCTATTTTGCGGGGGTTCCATTGGCGTTATCGTGACGGAATTTTTGTTCTCTTTTATGATCTATCAGCGTATGCATTCCGTGAGATGGAGATGCGGCATGGTGCAATCTGCCGCGCTCTAACAAGCCGCCCTGAGATGTGTGGGGGCGAACGAGAGGACTAATGTCGAAACTCTTAATCAAGTCAAAGCAGGGAACCGGCAGGGTTGTCCATGTGACGCCGGCATCAGCGGCGTGGACCTATGTCGGATTTGATCTACTCCGGCTGAAGACTGGAGAGACTGCGGTTGGCGAGTCAGGCGGCAGAGAATTATGTCTGGTCTTTGTGACGGGCAAAGCTGAAGTACGTGTAGACGGTCAGGACCTTGGCGAACTCGGCGAGCGCATGTCGCCATTCGAAGGCAAAGCCTGGTCAGTCTATCTGCCTGAGGGCTCGTCTTGGGTTGTACAGGCGACGACAGATCTGGAACTCGCAGTTTGCTCGGCGCCCGGTCTCGCCGGTGGGCTGCCTGTGCGGGTCATTGCTCCTGAGAGCCTGGGACAGGAAGTGCGCGGCAAAGGGACCAACACCCGTTATGTCACCAATATTCTGCCCGAAAGCGAACCTGCAGACTCATTGCTTGTGGTGGAGGTGATCACCCCCGGCGGCCACACATCCAGCTATCCTCCACACAAGCATGACCGGGATGCGCTGCCGGCTGAATCTTACCTCGAGGAGACCTACTATCATCGCCTCAATCCGCCCCAGGGTTTCGCCTTCCAGCGTGTCTATACCGATGCTGATGAAAATGGCCGTCGCGAGATTGACGAAGCAATGGCTGTCGAGGATGGCGATGTCGTGCTGGTGCCCAAGGGGTATCATCCGTGCGCGGCGTGCCATGGCTATGATCTATATTATCTCAATGTGATGGCGGGACCGAAACGGACGTGGAAGTTCCACAACGCGATTGAGCACGAATGGCTGATGACAGCCTGATAGATCAGGCGAACAACTTCCATTGACTCGGACGGAAGGCGATCCGGTCACTGATCCTTGCCGGATGAGCGGCGGGCAGTTCGATTTCGACGCGTGTGGCGGCGGGGAGCCCGTCGACCGTCAGCTCGATATGTTTTGCGCCAGCCACGCGGCGCGTTGCCACGACTGTGCCGGAGATGCCGTTGGCTTTAGCGTCGATCAATTCCACGTCATGCGGCCGGAAGAAGAGCCTGCGTTCGCCATCCGCCTCGTTCGATGCGGACAGGCCGGTCGCCCAATTGCCGATGCCTACCTCGCCGCTTCTCACGGCGACCGGGATTGTGCTGGATTCGCCGATAAAGCCGTAGACAAAGGGTGACGCGGGCTGGTCATAGACCGTGTCGGAGGAGCCAACCTGCTCAATATTGCCCTGGCACATCACCACAACCCGGTCAGCCAACTCTAGCGCTTCCTCCTGGTCGTGGGTGACAAAGACAGTCGTATGGCCTGTGGCATCGTGGATTTCGCGCAGCCATTTGCGCAGTTCCCGGCGCACCTGCGCATCAAGTGCGCCAAAAGGTTCGTCGAGCAAAAGCACCTTGGGTTCAATCGCCATGGCGCGCGCCAGCGCCACCCGCTGACGCTGACCGCCGGACAATTGCGAAGGATATCGGTTCTCAAGACCTTTCAACTGGACAAGCTCAAGCAACTCGTGGGCGCGGCGGCGAATCTCATCCTTCGGCGGACGTGTTTCGCTTGGCCGCACTTTCAGGCCAAAACCGATATTCTCGGCGACAGTCATGTGGCGAAACAGGGCGTAGTGCTGGAAAACGAAGCCGACATTGCGGTCCTGGACGGTCTTGGAGGAGGCGTCTTCGTCGCCAAAGAAGATCCTCCCGCTGGTCGGCTGCTCCAGACCGGCAATCAGGCGCAGAAGCGTCGTCTTGCCGGAGCCTGACGGCCCCAGCAGGGCGATCAGTTCGCCTGAACGTATGTCGAGCGAGACATCGTGCAGCGCCGGAAACCGGTCAAATTCCTTGCGGACGTTTTGGACGCGAACTTCCATTTCACTAATGTCTCCGTGCACCGGCGATTTCGCCGCCGTAGCGCATTTCAAGAAGGGTTTTGAGCACCAGCGTCACCAGCGCCAGGCCAGCCAGCAGCGAGGCGACGGCGAAGGCTCCGACGGCGTTGTATTCGTTGTAGAGAATCTCGACATGCAGCGGCATTGTGTTGGTCTGGCCGCGAATATGGCCCGAGACAACCGACACAGCGCCAAACTCGCCGAAGGCGCGGGCGTTGCACAGGAGGACGCCGTAGAGCAGCCCCCATTTGATGTTGGGCAGGGTTACATGCCAAAAAGTCTGCCAACCCGACGCGCCGAGCGAAATCGCAGCTTCTTCATCGCCCGTACCTTGTTCTTGCATCAGCGGGATGAGTTCGCGGGCCACAAAGGGGAAGGTGACAAAGATCGTCGCCAGCACAATGCCAGGCACGGCGAAAAGAATCTCGATGCCGTGCGATTTCAGCCAGGGCCCGAGCCATCCCTGAGAGCCGAACAGCAGCACATAGACGAGACCCGAAATAACCGGCGACACGGAAAAGGGAAGGTCGATCAGCGTGGTGAGGAAGGCCTTGCCTTTGAATTCATACTTGGCGATCGCCCATGAGGCGGCGACGCCGAAAATGCAGTTCAGCGGCACGGCAATTGCTGCGACGGTCAGCGTCAGCTGAATCGCCTTGATTGTGTCGTGCTCCACCAGCGTGGCGAAGAAGGGTTCGACGCCTTTGCGAAACGCTTCCATGAAGACCAGGACCAGCGGAAGCACAAGAAAGACGCCGAGAAAGACGAAGGCGACCGCCATTAATACGGCGCGCCACAGTCTGGATTCGGTAGTGGCCGAAATGTAGGGAACGTCGGGCTGCGCCGCGTGTAGAGCCGGATCAGCCATAGCGCTTGCGGCTCCATGATTGCAGCAGGTTGATCACCAGCAGCATGGCAAACGAAATTGCGAGCATGATCGCGGCGATGCCGGTCGCCGCCGCGTAATCATACTCCTCAAGCCGGATGACGATCAAAAGCGGTGCGATCTCCGAAACATTCGGCAAATTGCCGGCGATGAAGATCACCGAGCCATATTCGCCGACGCCGCGGGCGAAGGCCAGCGCAAAACCGGTGACGATGGCCGGCGCCAGCCCTGGCAGCAGAACGCGCGAGATGGTCTGCCAGCGGTTGGCGCCCAATGTGGCGGCGGCCTCCTCGATCTCTCGGTCAATTTCCTCCATCACCGGTTGCACGGTGCGCACCACAAAGGGCAGGCCGACAAAGATCAGCGCAATGGTGATGCCGAGCGGCGTATAGGCGACCTTGATACCCAACTCGCCAAGCGGCGCCCCGAGCCAACCCTTCGGGGCGTAGAGCGTGGTAAGGGCAATGCCGGCGACTGCGGTTGGCAGTGCGAAAGGCAGGTCGACCATGGCGTCAACTATGCGCCGGCCGGGAAACCGGTAACGCACCAGCACCCAGGCGACAATGGTGCCGAAAATGACGTTGGCGGAGGCGGCGGCGAGCGCGGTTCCAAATGAAATCTTGAGCGCGTTCAGTGTGCGGGCGCCGGTTGCGATACGCACAAAATCGTCCCAGCCCAAAGACGCAGAGCGCCACAGTAACGCGGCCAGGGGGATGAGTATTATCAGTGTGAGATAGACCAGCGTGAAGCCAAGCGTCAGCCCGAACCCGGGAATGACGCTCGGCTGCTTCCATCTCCACCCGTCATTGACGGCGGCAATCGACATGCGTTTTCCTGGTTTGGTTGCGAGGCGGCATTCTGTGTAGCGCGCCGCCTGGACCGTCCCAAGGAATGGTTTTGCGGCCAGATGATCTGTCACGCGAATTTCTACTCAATTGGTGATGAAGCGGACGGCCCCTGACCACAACGGTCAGAGGTCTTGGAGCAAGACGCTATTGCGCCGGTCTGTATATCTGGTCGAAAACGCCGCCATCGCCAAAATGATAAGGCTGCGCCTTGGCCCAACCGCCAAACAGCGGATCGTCAATCGTGATCAGTTTGACGTCAGGCAACTTTTCCACTCCGCCGGCGGCCAGTTCCGGCTCCGCCGGGCGGTAGTGGTGTTTTTGCGCCAGCGTCTGGCCTTCGGGCGAATAGAGGAAATTGAGATAGGCTTCCGCGAGCTTGCGCGTGCCCTTCGCATCCACATTGGCGTCAACAATGGCCACAGGCGGTTCGGCAAGAATCGAGGATGGCGGATAGACGATGTCAAATTTGTCTGCGCCAAACTCGTCGAGCGCCAGATAGGCCTCATTTTCCCAAGCCAAAAGCACGTCGCCCTGTTCGCGGTCTGCGAACGTTACGGTTGAGCCGCGTGCGCCGGTGTCGAGCACCGGAACATGGGCGTAGAGATCGCTGACGAAAGACTTGATTTTCGCCTCATCGCCGTCGAACCGCGTGTTCGCCCAGGACCAGGCGGCGAGATAGTTCCAGCGTGCGCCGCCAGATGTTTTCGGGTTTGGCGTGATGACCTGGACACCGTCCTTGATGAGGTCGCCCCAGTCCTTGATCCCTTTCGGGTTGCCCTTGCGGACCAGGAAAATGATCGTCGAGGTATAGGGCGCCGAGTTGTTCGGAAACTCTTTGCGCCATTCTTTGTCGATCTTGCCGGACTTCTCCACGATTGCATTAATGTCGCTTTCCAGCGCCAGCGTCACGACGTCGGCGTCAAGTCCGTCAATCACGGCGCGCGCCTGCTTGCCGGAGCCGCCATGTGAAGTTGAGATGTCCACGACTTCGCCAGTGCCGGCTTTCCACCTGGCGGCAAAGGCTTCGTTGAATTCCTTATAGAGCTCGCGTGTCGGGTCATACGAAACGTTGAGCAGGGACGTATCGGCGAAGGCGAAACTCATCGGGCCGAACTGTGCGGCCGATATTGCGAGAGCAGCGGCAAGAGCCTTGATCGATGTGCTGGTCATGAGGAATTCCTCTGTTGGACATCGATTAATCTATAGAATTAGTAGACATTAGCGCGCACGTTTTTTCTATTGTCGGGCGGGCTTGTGGTTGGCTGTTTCAATCTGTGGGTTGTTTCACCGTCTGTCGTCGCGCGCCGAAATTGCGGCTGGCCAAACACGCGCCGTGACGCGGATGCTTTTTGCCGCAATCGTGTGTTTGTGTACCGGTGACCCTTGGCGGTTTGACTTTGGCCTGAGAGCGGCGATAGTCGGCCAAACGTCTTCATAGGGGGTGGAACGTGGCGTTTTGGCGTGTGCTTGGACTAGTGATAGCCTGTCTTGCGACGTTGCCTGCAAGCGCGCAGCAGCGCGTGGCGTTGGTGATCGGCAATTCGGCCTATCAGCACATTACGGCGCTGAAGAACCCCAGCAACGACGCATCGGATATGAGCGCCAAGCTTGAAGAGCTTGGATTCGCGATGTTTGGCGGGGAAGATCTCGATCGGACGGCGCTTGTCGGAGAACTGACCAAATTTGGCCGTGCGGCTGAGAAAGCCGATGTCGCGCTGGTGTTTTATGCCGGTCATGGCGTTCAGGTGAACGGACAGAACTACATCGTTCCGGTGGATGCGCAGGTTGAGTTCGCGGCGGAAGTCGACCTCACGCTGGTTTCGCTGTCGGCGATCACGCAACAGCTCGAACGCGGTAGTCGCACGAACATTGTGTTCCTCGACGCCTGCAGGAACAATCCTTTTCCGAAAGCGCTGGGTGGAGCAGGAACGCGCGCTGCCCAGGCGCTGCAGGGTTTGGGACGCGTCCAGACCGGTTCGGGGACATTCATCGCATTCGCGACTGAGCCCGATAATGTGGCTTCTGACGGTGGAGGCCGCAATTCACCGTTCACCACAGCATTGCTGAGCCATATTGGCAAACCGGGCGAGTCGATCTCTGACATGATGATCGAGGTGCGCAACGATGTGATGGCGGCCACCAATGGCGCGCAGGTGCCATGGGATTCGTCTTCGCTGACGGGCAAATTCGCTTTCAGGGAAGGCGCTGCCATGCAGTCGGCGCAGCAATCGGCGTCCCCGGTGCTTTCCGCTAGTGCAGACAAGGACGCCTATGAGCAGGCGGTGGATGTCGGCAGTTGCGGAGCCTTGGAGGCGTTCCAGCGGCGTTTCCCTGATTCGTTCTATGCGGAGTTGGCCAAGGAGCGCTCTGTCGCGGCATGCGCGGCCCCAGTCGCCGAGACAAAGGTCGCCGCCGCAGAGCCTGCGCAAAAATCAGCGGTCAGGACCGTCAAGCGAAGCGGAACCTGCGAGGCAGGTCCGTTTGATGTGACCTACTGCGCCAGCTCCGTCCTCAAGCCGATCAAGAATAATTTCTACAATCCCGGCATGATGTTTGACGGCCGGCGTGAGACTGCCTGGGTCGAGGGCGCGTCAGATAATGGCCTTGATGAAACCATCACGCTGCATTTTCCGGGTGAAAAGCAGCTTGTCGGTTTCGAGATCATCAACGGCTATGACAAGGACCAGCGCACCTGGGCCAACAACGCCCGCGTTCATACGCTGGAAGCGACCACAAGCGACGGCCAGACCTTGACGGTTGAGCTTCAGGATGTGCGCGGCGCAAGCCGGTTCGACTTCGACGCGCCGGTGACGACGAACTGGCTGGAACTGCGCATCAAGGATGTATTCGCCGGCGCCAAGTTCAAGGACACGGCGATCGCCGAACTCTATCCGATCTTTGCGGAGTAGATTGCGATCGCGCTGTTATCCGAGCGCGGGCGAGAGATCTATCGAACCGAAAAATCAAAGCTCTTCTTTGGAAAAGGTTCGTCGCGCAACGTGAAGTGCCACCATTCTCCAGCATAGGAGCGGAAGCCGGCTTTGCTCATCAGGCCGATCAGTTTGGCGCGGTTTTGTCTGGCGGCCGGTGAGATAAAGGTGGAGGCCACGCGGCTGACCGGATCGAAACAGTCAAATCCCGAACCGAAATCCAGCATTGCGGACGCCTTGGCGCCACAGGCCGGAGTTGCAGTTGAGGCGTCCGGCCGGATGTCCACAATAGCGATGTCGACCGTTGAGCCGCCCGCATGGGCTGAACGGCTGCCGATATAACCTTGCTTGATCAGATCCGCGCGCGTAGTTTTTGGAGACCATTTTTTATCGATTACGCCGCCTTGCCTGACCCAGGCGACAAAGTCGGCAACGGCTCGGGAAGGGCGGTAGCAATCGAAGACCACAAGCGAAAGCCCGTCTTTTTCAAGTTCGGACTGCGCTTTGGCGAGCGCCTTGGCGGCGGGGCTGGTTAGTATGCAGGTTCCTGCTTCGTATCCATTGGCAGGGCGGCCGAGGAAATTTTCCGAGCCTGCATAGCGCATGTCCTGACGGACGGCGGGCGCCACATCGGACAGGCGCACGAAGCCTTCCGGCAGATCGCCTGCGGATGCTGGCAAGGTGAATGCGGCGAGCGCGAGAACAAACGCCGCAAGCCTTTTCGCAAGATGATTCGGCAACTTCATGTGATGATTCATGTTGCTGGCGCACTGAGTCTCGGTGGCGTGGCAAAGCGCTGATTTGTTTGTGCGCTGTAGCAGAACGTTACTCCACGACAACGTCGACGCTGGCGGCGCGGCCGGCGGCATCGATCACTGTCAGTGTCGCCGAGCCCGCGCCATCGGGCATCCAAGAGGCGTCGCGCCGTCGTTCAAGGTCGCCCAGCGGTTTGCCATTGGCGAGCCATCGGAACGGCGCGCGGCCACCCTGCAATTTGAGCGCCAGCGGCGTAGGCGCGTCGGCTTTCACGCCGAGGTCGACGCGTGCGCCTGCCGGCGGAAAGATGATTCGCGGGGCGGGTTCCAGAACTGTGTTGGCAGCGACCAGCCCATCGTCATTTGTGCCGAAACGCTGCATGGTCACCGGCAGCTTTTCGCGCGGCAGATGGTCAGCGCCAGCAGGCGGACGCGGTAGCGGCGTGACCGGCAGGCCGGAGCGTTCAAACGCCTCAAATGCGATTGGCGCCGCCGAAACATATCCCGCCAGACCCGGCACAGGGGCGGCATCGGCGCGTCCCGTCCAGACGCCCAGAACATAGCGGCCATCAAATGCGACGGTCCAGGCGTCGCGATAACCGTATGACGTGCCCGTCTTGTAGGCCAGCGGACGGGCCGAAACGCCATCAGGCAACTTCATGCCAATCAGAATATCAGAGATCTGCCAGTTGGCGCGTTGATCGAGCAGCAAGTGGACGGGCTGGGGCGGCGCAACCCGTTCGGTTCCATCCCGTAAGCCGCGTGGCTTTCCGCCATTGGCCAGGCCGGTGTAGAGCTGAACCAGGTCGCGCAAGGTGATGCCGGCGCCGCCCAACCCGATCGCTAGTCCTGCGGGCTCGCTGCGCGGCAGATCGAGCGTCACGCCGGCCTGCCTGAACCGCGTTGTCAACCGGGCAGGGCCAACCGCATCGAGCAATTTCACCGCGGGGACGTTGAGGGACAACTGCAAGGCATTGCGGATCGACACATCGCCCTGATAGCCCATGTCAAAATTCTTCGGCCGGTAGCCGTTGAAGTCTGCAGGCCGGTCTTCAATCATAGTCTCCTGAGCGATCAGTCCCTGCTCGAACGCCAGCCCGTAAATGAAGGGTTTCAACGTCGAGCCCGGCGAACGCACGATTTTGGTCATGTCGATCCAGCCTGAGCGCGCTGAATCATAATAGTTCGCAGACCCTACCTCACCAAGAATTTCGCCGGTGCGCGCGTCAGCCATTACCATCGCAACGGATATTTTGGGACCAAGCTTTTCAGCGGCCTTGCGGGCGACCGCCTCCAGGCCAATCTGAACGTCGCGCCGCAGTGTGACGGCGTGGCGGATCGCTGAAGGGTCGCGCCGCAATGCCGCCTTCGCTGTGTGGGGGGCGAGTGAGGGGAGAGCGCGGCGGACGCCGGGCACAGCATCCGCCCCTGCGCGCGCGACTTCCGAGACGCTCATGACGCCCGCCTCGGCGACGCGAGCCAGTACGCGGTCGCGCGCCGCGCGGGCATTTTCGAGGTTCCGGTCGGGGCGGCGGCGCTCCGGCAATTGCGGCAGCGCAACCAGCAATGCGGCTTGCGCGACCGTCAATCGCTTCGGCTCCTTTCCGAAATAGCCGAGCGATGCGGCGCGTACCCCTTCCAGATTGCCGCCATAGGGCGCAAGGGTCAGGTATCGGTCGAGTATCTGCTTTTTGCTCAGCCGCCGTTCGATCTGCAACGCCCGGAAGAGTTGGCGGAACTTTGCCCCGAAATTGCGGCTCTCGCGCGGCTCGATCAACCGTGCGAGCTGCATTGAAAGGGTCGAACCGCCCGAAACAATGCGCCCATTGCTGACCAGTTGTCCGGCTGCGCGCAACAGCGCCAGAGGGTCGACGCCATGGTGCTCATAGAAGCGCTTGTCTTCGTAGGCGATCAGCATGGAAATCAGCTTGGGGTCGACATCCGCTGTTGTAGTCTCCAGCCGCCAGCGGCCGTCCAGCGTCGAGAAGGCGCGCAGCAACTGGCCGTCACGGTCCGAAACTTCTGCTGAGACCGTCAGCTGTTTTGGAAGCGGCGGCGGGAAAGCGCGATCGAGCGCCTCGAAGCCGCACCAGGCAAGGACCGGCAAGGTCAGGACCGTGGTGGTCAGCAGCGTCAGGGCGCGGCGAAGGGCCATGGCCGGACAGACGGGCAGGGCGACGGCCCTACTCGCCCTGGATCTCCAGCATGCCGGTTGACGTTCGGGCGCTGTATTGCGGGCGATACATGTCCTCGACTGTCGCCTGCGGATGGGTGAACACGCCCGGCGTCACCGCACGGACTACATAGGCAAGCTGGAATGTGCGATCAGACGAGCCGGTCCTGTCGAATGCGGCAACGAAGCGGTCGTTGCGGAACTCCAGATGCGCCGCCTGGGTTTCAGGCAGCCAGTCGAAGTTTGACAATTCGGCGCTGTTGACCAGACCCGGATTATCGATCTCGAAACCTGCCGGCAGCATGTCCGTGACCAGAACGCGCGACGGCCAGGCATTGTTCTCGGTCACATCCAGCACCACGACATAGCGTTCGTTCTGGTTCGCCTCCGTGACATTCGCCTCCGTTCCGTCCAGCGTGTAGTAGGTGCGCTTGATGGCGAAGCCGTCGCCGCCTGCAGGCAGCGGCTCTCGCGGGGCAGCAACCGTGGTGACCACGGCCTGGATCGGGTCCGTTCCGGTGTTCGTCACGACGACCGGATTGACCAGCAAATCGGCGCCCTCGATACGCGTTGCGTAGGAGCCGGTGTGCGCCGTCCCGTCAATGTCGAGCTTGATGAAGCCGTCATTGGATTTGAGCGCGCGCGCCGCCATCAGCATCCACGCCTCGTCTTGAGTCGAAGTCCAGCGGGTTCTGTCGCGCTCTGTGGCGACCAGCTTGATCAGTTCGGGCACAATCGCCGGCTGCGGCGTAGATTCCGCCGCCAACGCCAGGATCGCCGCGCCGTCACGGAGCCGCGAACCATAGTCGGCGCGGTTCCAGTCGTAGTCTGGCCTCGATTTCGCCAGCTGTAGCGCGGTCGCAAAGGTCTGGTTGGCTCGCTGGCTGTCTCCGTAAAGCGACAGGGCTGCCGCCAGTTGGGCAATCGCCATCGGGCTGGAGAATGCTTCGAGCTTGGTGTCGGTGTAATAGCGCAGGTCGCCGACCGAAGCGCGCTTGTTGCGGGCCAGAACATAGATTGCGTAGGCAATCTCGGTTCCGCGCGCCTCGACATCGACGTCATAGCCGACCGAGTTCTGCAGATTGCTCAACGCGTCCTGCATCGACCGCACCGGCACGTCGAAACCCTTTTCGCGGGCGCGGGTCAGAAAGTCGGTGACGTAGCTGTCCAGCCACAAATCACCGCTGCCGGGGCTCCACAACCCGAACGATCCCGACGAGGACTGATAGTTCAGCACGCGGTAGATTGCCTGCTGGATGCGCTCCTTCACCTCCGGATCGTCCTTAACTCCATAATCTGCCGAGAGTTCCGACAAATAGAGCAGCGGCATCGCCGTTGAGGTCGTCTGCTCGGCGCAGCCATAGGGGTAGCGGCTCAGCGTCATCAGCAGCGATGGCACGTCGAAGGCTGCGGCAGGCGTGACGCCCACGCTCACGGACGCGCCTTCGATGAGGCTGGCGGACAGGAGTTCGCGGTCGACCCTGAGCGCCCGGCCGCTTGGTCCTAGGTCGACGACCATGCGTGTTGTGACCGGCAACTGGCCGGGCCGCACCGGCAGGTTCAGCACCTGCTCGATGCTG
>Ga0209573_1001024_pt1 | contig 48147 bp, 45 predicted proteins | sample TNRBio252014_DNA_FD_185870 | JGI IMG/M metagenome (GOLD analysis project Ga0209573, IMG submission 185870) | Wastewater treatment Type I Accumulibacter community from EBPR Bioreactor in Madison, WI, USA - TNR Reactor_6/25/2014_ DNA (SPAdes)... | ecosystem: Engineered > Bioreactor > EBPR >... | reverse complement strand
CCAGCTTGACGTACGGCGTCTCGCCGCAGCCGGCGCAGGCGCCGGAGAACTCGAACAGCGGCTCGAGGAACTGGGCGCCACGGACGGTGGAGAAGTCCACCCGCGAGCGCTCGTTGACCGGCAGGGTCTCGAAGAAGTCGACGTTGACCTTCTCCGGTTCGACCACCGGCTCCTTCCAGTTCATGTTGATGGCCTTCTTGCCGGCCTCCTCCTTGCTCTTCGCCGGGCAGACCTCGACGCAGAGCGAGCAACCGGTGCAGTCCTCGACGTAGATCTGCAGGGTGTAGCGGGTGTCGGGGAAGCCGCGGGCGTCGATGGGCGCCGACTTGAAGCTCTCCGGCGCCGCATCCAGCCGGCTCTTGTCGTAGAGCTTGGAGCGGATCACCCCGTGCGGGCAGACGAAGCTACAGTTGCCGCACTGGATGCAGATCTCCGGCTCCCACACCGGCACGAACTGGGCGATGTTGCGCTTTTCCCACTTGGTCGTACCGCTGGGGTAGGTGCCGTCGATCGGGATGGCGCTCACCGGCAGGGCGTCGCCCTTGCCGGCCATCATCATCGCCGTGACCGACTTGACGAAGTCCGGCGCCTGGTCGGGCACCACCGCCATCAGCTCGATGCTGCTGGTCACCCTCTCCGGGATCTTCAGCTCGTGCAGGTGCGCGACCGTATGGTCCACCGCCTCGAAGTTCTTCTGGACGATCTCGTCGCCCTTCTTGCCGTAGGTCTTGCGGATCGCGGTCTTGATCTTCTCGATCGCCTTGTCGCGCGGCAGCACGCCAGAGATGGCGAAGAAGCAGGTCTGCATGATCGTGTTGGTGCGCGTACCCATGCCGGTATCGCGCGCGACCTTCGCCGCGTCGATGACGTAGACCTTCAGCTTCTTCTCGATCATCTTCTCCTGGACGGTGCGCGGCAGCCTGCCCCACACCTCGTCGATGCCATAGGGGCTGTTGAGCAGGAAGGTCGCGCCCTCGGCGGCATACTCCAGCATGTTCATCTTCTCGATGAAGTTGAACTGGTGGCAGCCGATGAAGTTGGCGGTCTGGATTAGGTAGGTCGAGCGGATCGGCTCGCGGCCGAAGCGCACGTGGGAGATCGTCTGCGAGCCGGACTTCTTCGAGTCGTAGACGAAGTAGCCCTGGGCGTAGAAGTCGGGATCCTCGCCGATGATCTTGATGGTGTTCTTGTTGGCGCCCACCGTGCCGTCGGCGCCGAGGCCGTAGAACATCGCCCGGAACACGCTGTCCGGCTCGGTGCTGAAGCTGGTGTCGAAGGCGAGGCTGGTATGGGCGACGTCGTCGATGATGCCGATGGTGTAGTGGTTCTTCGGCACGTCCTTCTGCAGCTCGTCGAGGACGGACTTCACCATCCCCGGGGTGAACTCCTTCGATGACAGGCCGTAGCGGCCGCCGGTGATCTTCGGCATCGCCGCCGTCGGCATCGTTCCCGCCGACATCGCCTCGACGAAGCTGGTGACGACGTCGAGGTACAGCGGCTCGCCGGTGCCGCCAGGCTCCTTGGTCCGGTCGAGGACGCTGATCGCCTTCACCGAGGCAGGAATCGCGGCCATCATGTGCTTCGCCGAGAACGGCCGGAACAGGTGAACCTGGACGACGCCGACCTTCTCGCCGCGCTGGGCCAGGAACTCGACCGTCTCGCGCGCCGTCTCAGCGCCCGAGCCCATGATGATGATGATGCGCTCGGCGTCCGGGGCGCCGAAGTAGTCGAACAGCTTGTAGTGCCGGCCGGTGAGCTCGCCGAACTTGGTCATGGCGTCTTCGACGATGGGCGGGGTCGCCGTGTAGAAGACGTTCACCGTCTCCCGCGACTGGAAGTAGACGTCCGGGTTCTGCGCCGTGCCGCGGATGAACGGGTTGTCCGGGTTGAGCGCCCGGCGGCGGTGGGCGATGACCAGGTCCTCGTCGATCATCTCGCGCATCACGCTGTCGGGGATGAGGAAGACCTTGTTCACCTCGTGCGAGGTGCGGAAGCCGTCGAAGAAGTGGATGAACGGGATGCGCGACTCCAGGGTCGCGGTCTGCGCGATCAGCGCCATGTCGTGCGCTTCCTGCACCGACCCCGATGCGAGCTGGGCGAAGCCGGTGGGCCGGATGGCCATCACGTCCTGCTGGTCGCCGAAGATCGACAGGCCCTGCGTCGCCAGGGCCCGGGCGGCGACGTGGATCACGCAGCAGGTGAGCTCGCCCGCGATCTTGTACATGTTGGGGATCATCAGCATGAGCCCCTGGGAGGCGGTGAACGTGGTCGTCAGCGCTCCGCCCTGCAGCGCGCCGTGGACCGTGCCCGCCGCCCCGGCCTCGCTCTGCATCTCCACCACGTCCGGGATGTTGCCCCAGATGTTGGTTTTGCCTTCGCTCGCCCACTGATCGGCGAGCTCCGCCATCGTCGACGAGGGAGTGATCGGGTAGATCGCGCACACCTCGTTCAAGCGGTAGGCAACGTAGGCGGCCGCCTCGTTGCCATCGATGGTGGTTACGGTCGTGTCAACCATTCGCTCCCTCCGCTCAGGCCGCAGGTCGTGGCGCCCGTCCGGACGCCGCCGCGGCCCGCATTTCGTTCGTGGTCTCGTCGTTCATCGTTGATCCCGCGCCGCCCCGGGGCCTATCGGCCCTGGCCCGGCTCCGGCATCATCTGGATCGCGTGGCACGGGCACTGCTCGAAGCAGATGGCGCAGCCGGTGCACAGGTCGTAGTTATACTCGTAGCGCTTGCCGGGCCCGAGCTTGATGATCGCGTCCTCCGGGCAGGCGCCGAAGCAGCCGTCGCACTCGAAGCAGTTGCCGCAGGACAGGCAGCGCTTGGCCTCGTAGACCGCGTCCTTCTCGGCCAGCCCCTGCACCACCTCCTCGAAGGAGGTGCGCCGCCGCAGCAGTTCGGTATGACCCTGGGGCCTCTGCGCCGCGTCGGTGTAGAACCACAGGTGCAGCTTCTCGAAGTCGGCGAGCCCGCCCTTCGGCGGCTTGCTGTAGGTCTCGCCGCGCAGGTAGGCGTCGATGTTGCGCGCCGCCTTCTTGCCGTGGCCGACGCCGATGGTCACCGTCCGGTCCGATGGCACCATGTCGCCGCCGGCGAAGATGCCGGGATAGCCGGTCATCATGTTCGGGCTGACGATGACGGTGCCGTCCTTCTGGAACTCGACGCCCGGGACCTTCCTGAGGAAGCCGGTGTCGGTGTCCTGGCCGAGCGCGAGGATCAGGTCGTCGGCCTCGATGGTCTCGAACTGGCCGGTGGCACGGGGGCGGCCGTTCTCGTCGATCTCCATCACCTCGACGGTGAAGCCACTGTCGTCCATGGACTTGATCGTCCGCAGCCAGTGGATCTTCACGCCCTCCTCGATGGCCTCGTCGGCCTCGAACTCGTGGGCCGGCATGTGCTCGCGGTCGCGGCGATAGATGATCATCGGCTCGACGCCGAGGCGCATGGCCACCCGCGCCGCGTCCATGGCGGTGTTGCCGCCGCCGTAGATCGCGACCCTGCGGCCGAGCTTCGGCGCCACGCCGTGCTCGACATCGCGCAGGAAGCTCACCGCGTCGAAGATCTTGGCGGCGTCGCGGCCGGGGATGTCGGTCTTCTTCGAAAGGTGCGCGCCGACGGCGACGAAGGCGGCGTCGAACCCGCCTTCCTGCATCTCGGCCGCGAGGTCCTCGACCTTGTGGTTGAGGACGATCTTCACGCCCATCCGCTCGATCCGGCGGATTTCGCCGTCGAGGACGTCGCGGGGCAGGCGGTAGGCCGGAATGCCGAAGTGCATCATCCCGCCGGCCATGGGCCCGGCCTCGCGGATCTCGACCGCGTGTCCCATCAGCGCCAGGTGGTGGGCCGCGGACAGGCCGCTGGGGCCGGCGCCGACGACGAGGACGCGCTTGCCGGTGGCGGGGGAAGCGACCCGCGGCGTCCAGTTCTGCTCCAGCGCCATGTCGCCGAGGAAGCGTTCGACGGCGTGGATGGTGACGGCGCCGTCGAGCTGGTCCCGGTTGCAGCTGGTTTCACAGGGGTGATAGCAGACCCGGCCGTGGACCGCCGGCAAGGGGTTGTCCTTGAGGATCGTCTCCCACGCCTCCATGAAGCGCCCGGCCTGGGCGTGGCCCAGCCACGCCTGGATGTCCTCGCCGGCGGGACAGGCGTTGTTGCAAGGGGGGAGCATGTCGACGTAGATCGGCCGCTGGCTGCGAACGGGGCCGATGCCGCGCTCGTGGCTCAGGTCCGGTGGAAGTGTCAGGTCGGTGGGTCCGCTCATATCCTCGTGCTCCTCCTCGCGCCGGCAGCCTCGCTGCCGCAACTCGCGCCTGGCCCAGGAAAACGGCCTCATCTCGCACAGACCGAGGCGGGGCCTATGGTGCCAAACGCGATCTTGTTAAGGCCAACTATAGTCTAAATAAGCGATAAGACACCGGCGCGACAGATTGGCCGCACGACCGTCTGCGGATGAGTTTCAGTACTAACTACGGGCGCGGAGACGTATCGCGGCGGCTTCATCCTCCCTCGCCGTTGTTATTGTTATTCAACATCGGCCTTGAGCCTCAATGCCGGCACCATAGCGCCGTTCCCCAGCCAAGACAAGACCACCGTCCGTGCTATTCCCGTGGCTCTGGGCAGGGTTGCGAATGCTGCGGAGCAGCAGGCCGGTACGAGCCGGCCGAGGTGTAGTACGGCGCCGGAGCCGCGCGGCCGGCGAGGCGGACGTTGCCCGGAAGGTGTCTTCCGTCACCGCCAACTACCGCCCCGCGTCGCGCTCTTCGCGGACAACGCGGCCCTCGAGCAGGTAGTGCAGGACGCAGCCGTCGCGGTATCGGCCAGGGTCGAACTTCCACGTCAGCTTGTAGAGGGGGCGGCGGGCCCGATCGATCTCGTCCTTGATCGCCGCGTCCAGGTCCGCGAACAGGCCGTGCTGCTGCAGACGGTGGGGGCCGTCGGCGCTGATCTTCCTGGTTCGGCTCCAGATCCCGCGGCACGCGGGGTCGTCGGTCACGAGCTTGGCGAACAGGTAGTGGAAGGCGAAGTACGGGTAGATCCTGAGCAGGCGGGTCACGAACGGCGAGAACCAGTGCCTGGTGCTGTGTTCGTTGCGGTTGAACCAGCGCTCCGCCTTGGCCTTGACGGCTTTGCCCCGTCGGCCCTTGAACCTGGGGCCGAGCTCGAAGCGGTGCCGTGCCCAGTATTTCGTGAACTCCACGCTCATGCGCGCCGGGATGGGATGGCCCTTGGCGGCAGCGAGGAACCAGCTGGCCATCACCCTGTCCGGCCCCGGCCGGTGAAAGCAGAAGAAGCCGCTGTCCATGCACCCGTGCAGCCACTCGTCCAAAGGCCGCATGCAGTACACCGTCGCGTCCACCCAGACGCCGCCGTGGCCGGCGAGCAGGTGCACGCGGACCAGGTCGGCGAGATGGTTCTTCTCCATGCGGTCGAGCTTTTCGGGCGGCACCTCCAGCCGCACGTATGTCTCCAGGTTGTTCCGGTCCAGGACCACGATCTCCCACGCCGGGTTCTTTTCCGTCCACGACTCCAGGCACTTGCGGACGACCAGCGGCGCCCGGTCGATGCCCTGGTCCCACATGAAATAGATGGTTCGGGGGAGGGCGTCGGCAGCGGCTCCGGCGCCGCCCGGTTCAGCCGGCATGGGTGCTCCTGGGCGTGGCATCGAGCGAGGCCGAAACCCCGCTAAAGGTTTTTCAGCGTCAGCACCTCGTGCGGCTCGCGGACGCCACGGAGCACGTGCACGCCCAGCGAGAGCAGCGGCTCCTCCACCAGCCGCGCCAGCTCGGCGGACAGCAGCAGCGGCCGGTCCAGCGTCTTGCACATGGCTTCGAGCCGCGCCGCCTCGTTGGCGGCGGCGCCGATGACGGTGAACTCCAGGCGCTCGTCGACGCCGATGTTGCCGTACATCACCGGGCCGATGTGCAGGCCGATGCCGAAGCGGAGCGGGACCTGGCCGCCTTCGAGGCGGCGCCGGTTCAGCGCCTCCATCCTGGCGACGGCCTCGCGCGCCGCGGCCAGCGCCCGAGCGCAGGCGGCGGCCGCCCCGCTCACGGGCACCCGCCCGGCGGTCGCGGCGTCGCCCAGGGGGAAGATCGCCAGCAGCGCGTCGCCGATATAGCGCAGCACCTCTCCGCCATGGGCCAGCACCGAGCCGGCCATGGCCTCGAAGTAGCCGTTGAGCAGCTCGAGGAACTCCGGCCGCGGCAGCGCGTCGGCCAGCGGCGTCGAGCCGCGGAGGTCGGAGAACCAGATGACGGCGTCGATGTCTTCGCCGTCGCCGCGGCGGACGAGGCCCTTGAGCACGCGCTCGCCGCTCACCCGGCCGAGGTAGGTTTCGAGAATCGTCCGCGCCGTCCGCCGCAGCGCGTGCACCTCGAGCAGGCGGGAGAGCACCGGCAGCATGCCGTAGATCGTCTCCAGCTCGCCGGTAGAGAACCCGCCGGGGCGGTCGGCGGCGAAGGTGACGGCGCTGCGCCTCGCGTCGGAGAACACGATCGGCATCGCCACGTAGTCGGTCGCCCCCTCCGCGCGCAGCTCGTCCAGCACCGGGTAATCCAGGGCGATGCCGGGAACGTCCAGGCGGCGGCGGACGCCGCCGACGCCGTCGTCGAAGATCGCCTTGAACGGGCTCGACTGGTAGCGCTCCTCGTTCAGGATCGCGTAGGTGGCGTTGAACTCCTCGAGCTCGGCGCGGCCGCGGGTCCAGGTGTAGCTGGTGCCGAGATACTGCGGATGCAGGGTGCGCACGTGCAGCCGCAGTCGGCAGAGCGGGATCCCGAGCGCGGTCATCCGCTGGCACAGGCCGCGGACCAGGTCGGGCAGCGTCGGCGTGTCCCAGCCCTCGCCCAGGATCCACTCCACCAGCGGATTCGCCGCGATCGCCGCGACCTGAGCCCCGCTGGCGTCGAGACCCGCTGTGGATGGCGTGGGGGAGGTCCGGCCGGTCATGGACCGGCAGGATAGGCATTGCCGCGGCGGGTGCCAACGCTGCGCTTGCCGCGGCTTGGCACGGCTCTTGAGTGGGAGCGGCGGCATGCGCTCGGCCGGCGCGCGCCGAACCGCGCCAGACCGCGCCAGAGCGCAAACGACATCGCAAGGACGCTGATGACGGATCGAGGTTCGCTGCGAGCGACGGGACGGGTGGCCGGCGCCGGGCCCTGCCCGGGCGACAGGTTGCAGGGTTCCGCCGCGGCCGGGGCTTTGTCGGCCGGGCCTCCGGCACGGGCCTTTCTTCGGGGCCCAAATCGAATATATTCTGCACTGGGAGGCTGCGCCAAACCGCCTCAAACCTTAGCAGAATGCCGCGCAAGTGCTGCTGAATCCGGCGCCGTCACGAGCGAAGGATCCGATGCATCGATGAGTCGCCAGGACAAGAACCCCAACGACGGCACGCCCAACTCGGGCGTCGTCACGAAGTCGCGGGCCAAGACCAAGAAGCCCGCGATGTACAAGGTCCTGATGCTGAACGACGACTACACGCCGATGGAGTTCGTCGTCCACGTGCTCGAGCGGTTCTTCGCCAAGAGCCACGAGGAAGCGGTGCGCATCATGCTGCACGTGCATCACCGCGGCGTCGGGGTCTGCGGCGTCTTCACCTACGAGATCGCCGAGACCAAGGTGAACCAGGTGATGGACCTGGCGCGCCAGCACCAGCATCCGCTGCAGTGCACGATTGAGAAGGACGGATCGGAATAGGGGCAGGCATGCTGTCACGCAATCTCGAACAGACGCTTCATCGCGCCCTGGCGCTGGCCACCGAGCGCCGCCACGAGTACGCGACGCTGGAGCATCTGCTGCTCGCCCTGATCGACGATCAGGACGCGACGCCGGTGCTCCGCGCCTGCGGCGTCGACATCACCCAGATCAGGCAGGAACTGAGCCAGTTCGTCGATAACGAGCTGGAGAGCCTGAAGACCGCGGTCGTCACAGACCCGAAGCCCACGGCGGGATTCCAGCGCGTGGTCCAGCGCTCGGTGATCCACGTGCAGTCGTCGGGCCGGGAGGAGGTGACCGGGGCCAACGTGCTGGTCGCGTTGTTCTCCGAGCGCGAGTCGCACGCGGTCTACTTCTTGCAGCTCCAGGACATGACGCGGCTCGACGCGGTCAATTATATCGCGCACGGGATCGCCAAGGTCGCCGGCGAGAGCAAGCGGCGAAACGTGCAGGGTGCCGACGAAGAGAACAGTGGCGAGAAGGTTGTGCGCAAGGGTCATGAAGCCTTGGAAACATACTGCGTCGATCTCAACCGGAAGGCCTCCGAAGGGCGCATCGATCCTCTGATCGGCCGCGACGCCGAGATCGAGAGGACGATCCAGATCCTTTGCCGGCGCAACAAGAACAACCCGCTGTTCGTGGGCGACCCCGGGGTCGGCAAGACCGCTCTGGCGGAAGGCCTCGCCTGGCGAATCGTCCGCGGCGAGGTCCCGGAGGTGCTGCGCAACGCCACGATCTTCGCCCTCGACATGGGCTCGTTGCTCGCCGGCACCCGCTACCGGGGCGACTTCGAGGAGCGGCTGAAGAACGTCATCTCCGAGTTGGAGGCGACGCCGGGCGCGATCCTGTTCATCGACGAGATCCACACCGTCGTCGGCGCCGGCGCCACCAGCGGCGGCTCGATGGACGCGTCCAACATTCTCAAGCCGTCGCTGGCGTCGGGCAACCTTCGCTGCATGGGCTCGACGACCTACAAGGAGTACCGCAACCATTTCGAGAAGGACCGGGCGCTGGTCCGCCGGTTCCAGAAGATCGACATCTACGAGCCGTCGGTCGAGGACACGGTGAAGATCCTGCGCGGGCTCAAGCCGTACTTCGAATCGCACCACTCGGTCCGCTACACCCAGGAGGCGCTGCGCGCGGCGGTGGAGCTGGCGGCGCGCTACATCAACGACCGCAAGCTGCCGGACAAGGCCATCGACGTCATCGACGAGGTGGGGGCGGCGCGGATGCTGCTGCCGGCGAACCGCCGGCGGACCACGGTCACGGTGCGCGACGTCGAGGAGGTGGTGGCCAAGATCGCCCGCATTCCCCCCAAGAGCGTCTCCAGCGACGACCGCAAGGCCCTGCAGACCCTGGAGCGGGACCTCAAGACGGTGGTGTTCGGCCAGGACGGGGCGATCTCGGCACTGTCCAGCGCCATCAAGCTCGCCCGCGCCGGCTTGCGCGAGAACGAAAAGCCGATCGGCTGCTACCTGTTTTCCGGGCCGACCGGCGTCGGCAAGACGGAAGTCGCGCGCCAGCTCTCGCACATCCTCGGCATCGAGCTGGTCCGCTTCGACATGTCCGAGTACATGGAGCGCCACAGCGTCTCCAGGCTGATCGGCGCGCCGCCAGGCTACGTCGGCTTCGACCAGGGCGGCCTGCTTACCGACGCCGTCGACAAGCAGCCGCACGCGGTGCTGCTCCTCGACGAGATCGAGAAGGCCCACCCGGACCTGTTCAACATCCTGCTGCAGGTCATGGATCACGGGAAGCTCACCGACCACAACGGCAAGAGCGTCGATTTCCGTAACGTCATCCTGATCATGACCACCAACGCCGGCGCGGCCGAGCTGGTCAAGCCGGCCATCGGCTTCGAGCGCGAGGCCCGGGTCGGCGACGACACGGAGGCGATCGAGCGGATGTTCACGCCGGAGTTCCGCAACCGCCTCGACGCCATCATCCCGTTCGCCGGGCTGACCCAGGAGACGGTGGGGCGGGTCGTCGACAAGTTCGTGATCCAGCTCGAAGCGCAGCTCGCCGACCGGCAGGTGACCATCGAGCTCACCGACGAGGCGAGGCAGTGGCTGGCGTTGAAGGGCTACGACCAGCGCTTCGGCGCCCGGCCGCTGTCGCGGGTCATCCAGGAGCACATCAAGAAGCCGCTGGCGGAAGAGCTGCTGTTCGGCCGGCTGGAGAAAGGCGGGCTGGTCCGCGTCCACCTGGAAGACGGCAAGATCGCGTTCGACTACCCCGACCCCGTCGCCGTGGCACCCACGCCCCGGAAAAAGCCGAAGGCGACGCAGGAAGTGGACTGAGCGGTAGCTGGCAGGGGCGTTCGGGGCCGCGGCCAGCACCGCGAGGGGAATGCGGATGCGGCACGTCGCGCCGGACGTTGATAGGCCCGCTGGCGCGGTCTGATGGGTACGAGGCACGAGAAGACGTTTCGCCGGATCTTGATGGGTGAAGGCGACGCCAACATCAGCTTCGACGACACGTGTGCCCTCCTGCGTGAACTCGGTTTCTCTGAGCGTATTCGAGGCGGGCATTATATTTATGCGAAGGCAGGCGTCCTTGAGATCGTCAACCTTCAGCCAAAGGGCACGAAGACCAAACCTTATCAGGTGAGGCAGGTCCGTGCGGTGATCCTCAAGTACAGATTGAGACTGCAGTGACCCTCAAGTACGAGATCATCATCTACTGGAGCAGCGAGGATGGCGCGTTTATTGCGGAAGCGCCTGAGCTCCCAGGTTGCGCGGCGGACGGAGAGACCCCGACCGAGGCTCTTGCCAGCCTGGAGACCGTGATGGCCCAGTGGATCGAGGTTGCCCGGGAGCTTGGCCGGGACGTCCCCGAGCCACGGGGGCGTCTGCTGTTCGCCTGACCTCTGCTGGTGCAGCGGGCTTTCGGCCGGCGGCGCGCGTGTAGAGGGAACCTCTACGCTGCTGTCATGTTGTCGTCATGCTCACGACGAATGAGGGAGGGCATGATGAGCAGGGCTGACGATTCGAAAATGTCCGTTAATCCCGGCGACGAGGCCGAGCCCGGCACCCCCGGGAGCGGCGACGCGCCGTGCCCGAAGTGCGCCGGATCCGGAAAGCTTGAGGGGAAGGAGTGCCCCAACTGCGGCGGCACCGGCATCATTACCGAAGGCGTTGGCGGCGCCTGATCCGCCGGACGCGACCGGCCGCCCGTAAAGCAGGCCCGCGGAAACCGGCGGCCGCGGACGGCTAGGCCTTGCCGGACGTCGCCAGGCGGCGCTGAAGCTCCTCCTTCAGCGGCTCCAGCACGCTGTCACGGTCGACGCCGGCGAGGATGTCGCGCAGGATCGCCTTGGCGCCGCGGCCGCCCCAGCCGCCCTGGCTGAAGTAGACGGTGGCGGCCTTGCCGACGATGTAGGTCGTCCAGGCCGCGGCCAGGGCCTGGGGGATCGCCACCAGCGCGTGGCCGACGATCGGCGCCGCGCCCTTCATCACGCCCGCGGCGAGGTGGGTGATCCACTCCAGCGACACCATGATCCCCCAAGCGCCGAGGATCTCGGTGATCAGCTTACGGGCATTTTCGCGTGAGAACGGCTGGCCGTAGACCGCGCCCAACTGCTGCACCATGATCGCGTCGGAGACCATACCGCCGGCGATGTCGGCGAGCGGGATCGGGTTCAGCGCCACCGCCGACGCCTTGATCCACATGAAGCGGCGGATCAGCCGCTCCGCCTCGTCGGCGCGGAGCTGCGACTTCAAAAGCGCGATCCGCTCGGACACTTCGGAGGCGAACAGGTTCGCGTTCAGCGCCACCACCGCCTTGCCCTCTCGGCTCAGGATCTCGAGGATCCTGGCGGAGAGGTCCTCGATGATCGGCGGGCGGGCAACCCACTCCTCGCGCTCGGTGCCGTCCAGGTTGTGGTAGACGCGCAGGGCAGGCGCCGGGTCGCCGGCGGCGAAGACGATGTCGGCCTCGCCGATCATGCCGCCGACCTTGCGCCGGATCGACGCCACCGTCTCCTCCAGCTCGCGCCGCTTGAACACGTCGATCTTGTTGACGACCAGGATGATCGGCTTGTGCAGCTGGCGCAGCGCCTTGAGCGCGCTGAACTCGACGTCGTTGAGGTCGCCGTAGGTGACGAACAGGATGATGTCGGCGTAGCGCACGGTCGCCTCGGCGATCGCCGCCCGCTCGTCGCCCTCGACCTCGTTGATGCCGGGCGTATCGACCATGACCAGGCGGGTGTCGGCGAACCCCTTCACCACCTCACGGCTGGGCGACCAGTCCTGCCGGGCGAGCTCGCGGGTCTTGCCGGCAGTGGCGGCGACGGCGAAGGCTTGGCGGCCGAGCAGGGCGTTGAGCAGCGAGCTCTTGCCGGAATTGACCTCGCCGAAGGCGGCGATCTCGACCATGCCCTTTTCCAGCTTCTCCAGCATGGTGTCGATCTCGTCGAGCTCCGGCGCCACCGCCGCGCGCTCGTGCTCGCGCAGCTCGGTGCGCGAGAGCTGGCGGAGGGCGTCGAGCGTCTCGCGGTACTGCTTGTCGTGGGCGGCCATGGGCTCTCGCAGGTCCTTCAGGGTGCCGCGGCGGTCACGACGACACCCTCGCGCCCGCGCGCGGCGGCGAGCGCTTGCAGACGGGCGACGACGGCGGAAACCTCGGCCGGGCGGTGGACTTCCTCTTCGCCTTCGCCGCGTTGGCCTTCGCTCAGTCTCACCACGGGTTTTGGGGCGGCGGCGGTGGTGACGATGTCGGCCTGAATCTCCGCGACCGCAAGCTTGCCTGCGATCGCGGCCCGGGTTTCGGCCATGGCGTCCTGGCGCAGCAGGTCGGCCTTGTTCAGCACGACGAGGAGGTCGCGCTGCCGCCGGGCGAGCGCGGCCAGCGCCGCCTGCTCGTAGTCGCGAAGGTCCTGGTCGACGACGAACAGGGCGAGATCGCTCGACGCCGCCGGCGCCAGCCGCTCCAGGTTGCGGCCGCGGTCGGTGTCTAGCCCGGCCAGCTCGGAGAGCTCGACCGTCAGCGGCTCGCGCCTCGACGGCACGGCCAGGGCCTGCGCCAGGGCCGAGATCAGGGCGCTCTTGCCGGTGCCGCGAACACCGGCGACGGCGACGCGTAGGCGGGCGGGGTCGCGCGGCCGGGCGGCGGCGCGCGTGGCCTCGGCGCCGACGGCCATGGCCTCGATGCGGTCCAGGTGATGCTTGTCGTAAAGCTTGCCCAGCCGGTCTTCGGGGCTGAGCCGGCGATGGTAGGGAAGCTGGCGGGCCGCCGGCGCCGTCCGGCGGGGCCTGAGCTTAAGCCAGGCAAACAGCCCGAGCCCACCCAAAAGCGCGACGACGCCGAGGACGTACGCCAGCCTGTACTCCGGGTGGGTGATCGTATCGACGGTCACCATCACACGCGACAGCACCGCCAGCGCCAGCGCCACGGCGACGGCGGCGGCGACCACGGGGATGAACCTGGCGAAGCGTTGAAACATGGGGCGCGGAGTATAACGCAACCGCACGCCCCCCGTTCCGCTTTACCGCGCTCGCCGTGCCTGAGGTTCGCTCATCCGCGCGGCCGCGCCCTTCCGTCCCTCCGTGTCTCGTTCCGGGGGGTCTCGTCGCTCACGAGGCGGCGGCCATCGCCTGGCCGCGCTGCATCACCAGCTCGGTCGGCAGCTCGATGTTGACCTCGATGGTCGACACCGTGCCGGAGTTTTCGAACTCCACCGAGATCATGTCCTCGTCGATCTGGATGTACTTGGCGATCACCTCCATGATCTCGGCCTGCAGCTTCGGCAGGTAGTCCGGCCGATTGGATCCGGCACGCTCGTGGGCGAGCAGGATCTGCAGCCGCTCCTTCGCCTCGTCGGCCGAGGTCTTCGGCCGGGTCCGGAAGTAGCTCAGGATGCTCATGCAGCCCTCCACAGGAGACGCGAGAACAGGCTCCGGCGCTCCGGCTTGGGGAAGCGCACTTCGATGGTCTCGCCGAGGAAGCGGCCGACCGCCTCGTTGTAGCCGGCGGCGGCCGGCGACTCGCCGTCGAGGATCACGGGCGTGCCGAGGTTGGACGCCTTCAGCACGGCCTGGCTCTCGGGGATGATGCCGATCAGCGGGATCGCCAGGATCTCGAGCACGTCGTCGACCTTCAGCATCTCGCCGCGGTTAACCCGGTTGACGTCGTAGCGGGTGAGCAGCAGGTGCTCCTTGACCGGCTCCATGTTCTCTTCGGCCCGGCGCGAGCGGCTCTGCAGCACGCCCAGGATGCGGTCGCTGTCGCGGACGGACGAGATTTCCGGGTTGGTGACGATGACCGCCTCGTCGGCGTAGTAGAGCGCCATCAGCGCGCCGCGCTCGATGCCGGCGGGGCTGTCGCAGATGATGTAGTCGAACGTCTCCTTCAGCTCGTCGATCACCTTGCCGACGCCCTCGCGGGTCAGCGCGTCCTTGTCCCGGGTCTGGCTGGTCGGCAGGATGGCGAGGTTCTCGACCCGCTTGTCCTTGATCAGCGCCTGGTTCAGCCGGGCGTCGCCGTTGATGACGTTGATGAAGTCGAAGACGACCCGGCGCTCGCAGCCCATGATCAGGTCGAGGTTGCGCAGGCCGACGTCGAAGTCGATGACGACCGTCTTGTAGCCGCGGAGCGCGAGGCCGGCGGCAAAAGCGGCGCTGGTCGTGGTTTTGCCGACCCCGCCCTTGCCCGACGTCATGACGATGACTTTAGACAAGTGTTCCTCCAACGGTTGATGGTGAAGTCCAGAATAGGTTTCGCCCGCCCCACGTGGCCGGGTGCGGTCCATCGATCACGTCAGCTCCTCGATGATGACCTGCTCCTTGCCGAGGTAGATCTGCACCGGCTTGCCGATGAGCTCCTCGGGGATGTCGTCGCGAACCCGCCAGTAGCCGGCGACGGAGACCAACTCGGCCTCCAGGCTGCGGCAGAAGATGCGCGCCTCGGTGTTGCCGGCGATGCCGGCCAGCGCCCGGCCGCGGAGCGCGCCGTAGACGTGGATGTGCCCGTCGGCGATGAGTTCGGCGCCGGGGCTTATGGAGGCGAGCACGATCAGGTCCGCGCCCTGGGCATAGACCTGCCGGCCGGAGCGCACCGGGTGGATGATCACCTTGCTGGGCACCGCCTGCGCCGGCCGGTCCTCGCCGACGGACGCGGCCTCGGCCGGGGCGCTCTCCTCGATCGCGGGCGGGGCGGCCGCAGGGGCGGCGTCGGCAACGGCCGGCGCCGGGGTCTCCGCTTCCACCGCGGCCGGGCGCGGCGCGGGACGCATCGCCGCCTGCCTCCCCTCGGGGAGGACGACCATGCCGGCGTTCTCCGCGATCTTGTTCTGTTCCGCGGTGCCGTTCTGCACGCCGAAGGCCATCAGCCGGTGCTGGCGCAGCCGCCGCCTGAGCTCGGCCATGTTGAACGGCGGCTCGTCGGCTAGGTCCTGCAGGTCGAGGACCACCGGTGCATCGGTGAAGAACCCGGGCGCCTGGGAGATCTTTTCCATCAACAGCTGGTAGAACGCCGGGTGCTTCGGCTCGATCAGCCGCAGCACGATCATGGTGTACGAGCCGCCGCGAAGCTGGAACGGGGGCTTCGCGCTCTGCTCCGCGGGTTGCGCCTCAACTGCCAAATTCATCCGCGTTTCCGTTGGGTCTGGACCGGGACCGGGGCCCGGTTGCGTTCGCTGGTTGGGATAATGTCCGCTCGCGCCCGGCCGTCGTAGAGATTTTGGGGACGGCCCTCGCCGGCTCTTGAGGATAGAGCCGCAACCCATTGCGAATCGGGCGTGGATGCCGCTCGGGCGGATGCTCCCGGGTGGGGCGCCCGGTGCCTCCGCAAGCGCCGCGAGGGTCCGAGTCGATGCGAATCGGCCCGATCGATTCGCTGAGGAGCCACAAAATATCGTGGCCCGGAGCGGCTTCGACATCATCCTATGGTGTTTCAGCCAAACCGGTTGACACCCGCGGGGCATCCGCGTCGGCAGCAATGCCCGCCCCGTCGAGGCGGCGCGGCGGGCGCGCCGGCGGCCGAGCCGCGCCGGCGGCGCGAAGCTCCGGGTCGAAGGATGGGGCGGACGGCAAGCGGCAACGCGGCAAGCTCAGTCCCGCTTGAGGACGCCGCAGGCGATGCGGTCGCCGGAGCCGCCGATGGGCTGGGTCATGTGGTCGTCGGGGTTGGCGTGGATGACCAGGGCGGTGCCGTCGGCATCGAGCAGGGCGTCGAGCGTCGTCAGCGTGGAATGCACCTCGGCCTTGCCGCGGCCGTCGGCGCCGACGTAGAGGTTGGGCAGGTCGCCGGCTTCCGGACCCTTGGGGTTGCGCAGGCCGTGCTCGGCGCCGTGGGTGTTGACGTGGCCGGCGGCGGCCTTGAAGTCGGGCGTGCAGGCGCCGACCGCATGCAGGTGCATGCCGTGCGGACCGGGCGGCAGGTCCTCGACCTTGACGTTCAGCAGGATCCCGCCGGGAACGGCCTCCACCGTCGCCTCGCCGACGCCGTCGCCCTTGGGGTTGACGAGCCGGGCCTCGGCCTTCTCCGCGGCTTGCGCCGCAACGGCCGTGGTGCAGACGAGGGCGAAGCACGCCGATGCGAACCTCAGCATGGTGATGGCTCCCTGTTCATCCGGTTGTCGGTGGGCACCCCGGCCCCTTGGCCCGGGCCCGTCGGCCCGGCTGCGCGTTTCGGCGCGGCTGCTGCGGCCGCCAGGATTGCGCCCTGCGTTCGCGAATTTATCGTGTCCTCGCGCAGCCGAGTGATCTCGATTGCAACCGCTGGCGTAGCGTGGTGTTCATTGGCTGAAACGGCCGGTCAACGGGCTCACGTGGGAGGACTTTCGATCATGGGCGACGTCGCTGTCAATTCGCCGATCAGGTATCTCGACAAGGCGCTGGGCGCGTTGCGCGATCTCGGGCTGGTCCCGGAGACGCGGACCGAGACGGCGCCGGTCGTGGCCCTGCTCAACCAGATCTCGGACCTGGACCAGGAGCGGATCACCCTCATCGCCCGCACCCTCGACCAGATGTCGCTGTTCAACGAGGTGGTGCGCGAGCAGATCAGCGCCATGGACGTGGGCGAGCGCTACAACGACATCGCCAAGGCGTTCAACTCCATCCGCGACGACGCCAAGTCGATGGTGGACCAGATCGCCGACGGCAGGATCGACACCTTCGAGCGCCTGTCCAACGTCTGGCAGAAGGTCACCCGCGGCGACATCTCGTCCCGCTTCGGCAAGATCAAGGACACCTACCTCGAGGTGGCGGGCGCGACCAAGGAGCAGTTCGAGCGCGAGCACGTCATCCTGGAGGCCTACCGCGACTTCCGCGGCGCGCTGAAGGAGGCGGAGGTGATGGCGCTGGAGGTGCTGAAGACGGCGGGCGCCAAGCTGGACGCGGCGCGCGTCGAGGTGGACGCGGCGTCGAAAACGGTCGAGACGGCGACGACCACGGAGCCGGCGGAACGGGCGCGCCTCGAGCTCGCCCGCGACGAAAAGCTGCGCCTGCTGCAGAACGAGGAGCGGCGCTACCAGATCGCCAAGGACCTCAGCGACAACCTCACGGTCGGCTACAACACCTCCGAGGTGATCATGGCCCGGCTGATGCAAACGACCAGCGCCAAGGAGCGGGTCTATCAGCAGTCGGTGAGCTTCTTCTCCACCAACGAGTCGGTGCTGACCGCGCTCAGCGCCTCGTTCACCGGCCTGCACGGCCTGCACGAGAGCACCCAGACCCTGAACACGATGAAGGAGGGGATCAGCCAAAGCCTGGAGACCCTCTCCGAGATCGGCGGCAAGGTCCAGGAGGAGGCGCTGAAGGCCGGCTTCGGCCCGACCATCCGCGCTGACGCGGTGAAAAAGCTGGTGGACTCGGTCGTCTCCTATCAGGAGCGCTCGCGCGAGATCATCGAAGAGATGCGCACGCTCAGCACCAGGAATGCCGGCGAGATCCGCGACGCCGTCGAGGACGGCAAGCGGCGCATGGCCCGGCTGGCGCAGAGCAGCGCCCAGCTGCTGACGACGCAGGACCCAACCCCGAGCTGATTGACGGGCCATGGCAGCGACCTCCACCAGCGCGGCCACCGCGGCGGCGCCGGCTCCGCTCGACGACGTCATGCTCGCCATGGACGTGGTCGACAGCCTGCGCCATGCCGACAAGCTGGTGGAGCGCGAGCTCGGCACCGAGGAGCGCGACCGGGAGCTGAAGGAGCGGTTGCGCCGCCTCTACGCCGCCCAGGGCATCGACGTTCCCGAGCACATCCTCGAGGAGGGCGTTCAGGCGCTTCGCGAGGACCGCTTTACCTACAGGCCGGCTCCGGGCGGGCTCAGGCGGTCGCTGGCGCTGATCTGGGTGCGGCGCGGCCGGATCCTGAAGGTCATGGCCATCGCTCTCGGCCTCGCCGCTGCGGGCGGCGGGGCCTGGTACTTCGGGATCCAGCTTCCCGAGGAGCAGCGCATCGCCGCCGAGCAGCGGGACCTGGCGGAGATCCTGCCGCAGCAGATGAGCCGGGAGCGCGACCGCGTTCTCGCCTTGGCCAGGGAGGACAGGGCGAAGGTCGACGCTCGGACGCTCGCAAGCGAAGCCGAGGCGGCTTTGGCCGCCGGCGATGCGCAGGCCGCGCGTGACAAGGTCGGCGAGCTGACCGCGCTCCGCCGGCGGCTGGAGCAGAGCTACGTGCTCAGGATCGTTTCGCGCCCGGGGCAGCAGAGCGGGGTGTGGCGCGTGCCGAGGCTCAATCCGCAGGGGCGCAACTACTACGTCGTCGTCGAGGCCATCGACGCCAAGGGCCAACCGGTCCGGGTCCCCGTCACCAGCGAGGAGAACAACAGGACCGCAGAGGCCAGCACCTTCGGCATTCGCGTCGACGAGCGGACCTTCGAGCGCGTGCGTGCCGACAAGCAGGACGACGGGATCATCCAGAACAACCGGTTCGGCGAGAAGCAGGTGGGCTACCTGGAGCCCAGGTACAATTTCCCGACGCCGGGCGGCGTCATTCTCGACTGGTAGCGGGCGATGTACGGCGGCCTCCAGCTCATCGGCTCCCTCGACGACGTGTTCGCCCGCGCGCAGCAGCAAACCGGGGCGCTGCACGGCCGGCTGAACGAGCTGAGCGGCCGGCTGCTGCAGGTGCAGAAGGAGGAGGGCGAGGCCTATCGCACACTCGCCGGGATCCGCCTGGGGCTTGCCGAGAAGGACCCGCTGATCATGGTCCTGGAGCAGGTCAATGTGAACGTTCGTGCCGCCAGGCAGCGCCGGGACGACGTGTTCGCCGAGGTCGACGCCGCCATGGCCGGCCTGGAGCGGGAGGCCGCGGCGCTGAAGGCGGAGCGGACGGCCGCGGCCGCCGTCGCCGAGCAGCGCCACGAGGCGCTTGCCGCAGCCGAGGAGGCGATCCGCCAGCGGCTGATGCAGACGGACGCCTACCGGCAGCAGCGGCAGGCCGCGGAAGAGGCCGAACGGATCGCCGTGGCGGCGGAGCGGAAGACCGAGCAGGCGGAGGCCGACCGCCGGGACAAGGGCACGGCCTACGAGGGCGACGAGCTGTTCCAATACCTCTGGCGGCGGGGCTACGGCACCTCGGAGTACCGCGCGGGGCCGCTGGCCCGGCTGTGCGACGGCTGGATTGCCCGCTTCATCGGCTACAGCCAGGCCCGGGCGAGCTTCGCCATGCTGAACGAGATCCCCCGCCGGCTGGGCGAGCACGCCGAGCGGCGCCGCGCGAATGCCGCGGCCGAGCACGAGCGCCTGGTCGCGCTGGAAAGGACGGCGTTGCAGGAGGGCGATGCGGCGGCGCGTTCCGCCGAGCTTGCCGAGGCCGAGGCGACGCTGGATGCCATCGACGACCGGATTGAGACCAACGCCGCGGCGCTCATCGAGGCCGACACGCGGCGGGCGCGGATCCTTTCGGGCGAGGACCCAGCGTTTCGGGCGGCGCTGCGCGCGGTCGAGGACGCGCTTCGCCGCCAGGACCTGCGCGCCCTGCGCGCTCATGCCGAGGGAACCCGGCCCACCGAGGACGACGACGCCGTCCAGCGGCTCGAGGTCCTCGAGGCGGAGGAGCAGGCCCTGGCCGCGGAGCTGGACCAGGTGAAGGTGGAGCAGGCGAGGCAGCGCAAGGAGCTGGAGGAGATCGGCTCGCTGCGCCGCGACTATCGCCGGCGCGGCTACCATCGCGGCACCTTCGACGCTGCCGGCGGCGCGATGCTCGGCTCCATCCTCGGCCAACTGCTGGGCGGCGCCATCAGCCGGGACGACTTCTGGGGCGAAGTCTCTCGGCATCACCATCCGCCCGGGTGGCCCGGCGGCGGCTGGGGAGGTGGTGGAGGTGGTGGCGACTTCGGCACCGGCGGCGGCTTCGGCGGCGGCGGTGGTGGCGGGGGAGACTTCCACACCGGCGGCGGCTTCTGACGCGCCTGCCTCGCGGCGGGCTCTTTAGTTCCAGCACAGGCTCCGCCTCCCGAACCGGGCTTCGCCGATCCGGCGGATGTCCCCAACATGGGTTCAACCGGGCATGCGCATACCGCATATGTGCACTGCACATTTTTCGGTTTGCACCGCGGTCAAAGTCGTTCTATATAAGCGAACAATGGTGCTGCGGTGCAGCATCGAGAGTTTCAGAGTTTTCGAGTGCAACGCTCGAAAAGGGGCCCGTCTCCGACGGGTCCTACGTCTCCCAGACGTGAAGCCTCCCTGTTGGACTTGAGCCGGGCTTTTTAGCCCGGCTTTTTTCCGCCCGCGCCGCGTCCCAGCCTGCCGTGCGCGAACCGGATGTCGTCACTGCGAGAGGAGGCGAAGCGGACGCCGCTGCCTCACTCCGACCGTCTCCCTGAGGGCCCTGAGGGAGAGTGAGCCCGCGGAGCGGGCGCGTAAGAGGCGATGACGAACTCGCTTTAGGCCGTGGCCGTCCTGGCGAAGCCGATGGTGCAGACGGCGGCGGCGTCCTCCAGCCTGAGGACGATGCTTTCGCTGACGAACAGCTCGTAATGGATCCCGTCCTGGCCGGCGTAGCCGGCGCGCAGGTCCTGGCCGACGACGAGACCGCCGACCCTGGGGTCGACGATGACGCCGCCGGCGATGGACGCCTTGAAGATCCCCTTGGTGCAGAGCCGGCGCAGATGCTCGAGCTGCAGCAGGTCGCTGCCGGGATAGCGGCGGAAGAGGCCGTTGTAGAGGGCCGGCGCCAGCACCAGGGCATAGGGGCCGCGGAAGCCGGCGTCGTCGAGCCGGGTCACGCCGAGGAGCACGTCGTTCAGCACCTGGTCGACGTCGGACCAGTCGCCGGCATCCACGCTCTGGTGGCCCGGCGCGTTCAACAGCCCGGCGAGGCCGAAGTCGGCCTGGCCCAGGTAGACGAGCTCCTCCTCGCGGGCGGCCACCGCTTCCGCCGCCTCCTCGACCGGGGCGAGGTTGAGCGGCATGCCGTTGTCGAGGTGGGCGGCGATCCGCCGGACGCTGAGGCGGAACCGGCGGCGGATCATCGGCACCGAAATCGCGTGGCCGATGACGGCGCCGGCCTCGTCGGGGGCCGGCTGGCGGCAGTACTCGTCGTTGCCGACCTCGATGGAGGTGAGCCCGGGGCCGAACGGCCCGTCGACGTCGAGGAACCGGCGCGCCGTCAGCCGGTCGCGGGCGGAGTTCACCGCCGCCGCGTCGATCTTGTCCCAGATGCCGTCGCCGAAGGGGGCCTTGTCGCGGGTGAGATGGTCCATCGTCCGGGCTCCCTAGTCCTTGAGCGGGCCAACGGTGAAGGTGCGCGCCGGCCCGCCCCGGCGCGGCGGCGCCTCGCCCTCGTCGCCCCCGTCGCCTCCCGCGGCCGCGTCGCCGCCCGTCACCTCGTCCTCGACCTCGGTGATCGGCGCCTTGGTGAACAGATAGGTGGAGAACTCCGTGGCCCAGTCGGTGTCATTGCGCCGGAGCCACTCCATGATCATGCAGGCGTGCTCCATTTCCTCGCGCATGTTGTGCAGGAGGATCTCCTTCAGCGCCGCGTCCTCGCAGTCGTCCGCGCGCTGCTTGTACCAGTCGACCGCCTCCAACTCCTCCATCAGCGAGGCGATCGCCTGATGGTGTGTCAGCGTATGGACCGTCAGCCGCTGTCTCGGCGCGTGGAGACCTTCGCTCGACATTCCCGCTTGTCCTTCCCCAGAAAACGGCCGTTGGCGTTCGCGGCCCAGGCTGGCCGGGCGGTACGATAGCCGGGCGGGCAGGGGGCGGCAAGGCGCCATGGCAGCGCGCAGCAGTTCTCAGGATGGGGTTGGTTATGGTCGGCTTGGTCCTTGGCGGCGGGTTATGGGGCAGGCGGTTGCGGGGGGTGTGGCTGGGGTTGTGGCAGGGGATGCCGGTGACGAGGATGGTGACGAGTTCGCTCCAGCCGGCGAAGACGATGTAGGCGGTGAGCGATCGAGGTGTTCGAACAGTCGATGCCTTGCGCCGGCCGTGGCCCGCGCCTGCGTCAGAGGCTTTCGATCAGGTCGCAGTTGTGCATGGCGAAGGCCGGCAGGTTGAGGCTGACGAGCACGGTGGACAGCGTCCGGTTGCCGTGGCCGAAGTTGTGTTGTGGCGACGGCCACGGGCCCGGCCATGCTCGCCCCGATCCGGTCCAGGTGAGCGACGACCTGTATGTAAAACAGCGAAAGGCCCGGCGCGACCGCCGGACGCTCAGTAGGCGCGCTCGATGCAGAAGTCCACAGCGTCGATCAGCGCGGCCCGTTCGGCGCCGGGGCGAAACGGCTCCAGCGCGGCGATCGCCTTGCCGCCGTAGAGGCGGGCCCGTTCCAGCGTCGCCGCCAGCGCCCCGTGCGCCTCGAGCAGGGCGATGGCGCGAGCAAGATCGTCCGGCTCCTGCTCCAGGTCCTCCAGGGTTCGCCGCCAGAAGGCCTTCTCGGCACCGTCGCCGCGGCTGAAGGCGAGGACGATGGGCAGGGTGATCTTGCCCTCGCGGAAGTCGTCGCCGACGGTCTTGCCGAGCGTCGCCTGCTTGGCCGAGTAGTCGAGGACGTCGTCGATGAGCTGGAAGGCGATCCCGAGGTTGCGGCCGTAGCTGTCGAGCGCGGCCTCCTCATGCTGCGGCCGGTCGGCGACGACGGCGCCGATCCGGCAGGCGGCGGCGAACAGCTCCGCGGTCTTGGCGCGGATGACGGCGAGGTAGTCGGCCTCGGTGGTCTCGGTGTCGTTGGTGGTGACGAGCTGGCTGACCTCGCCCTCGGCGATGATCGACGACGCCCGCGACAGGATCGCCAGGATGCGGAGCGAGCCGTCCTCGACCATCAGCTCGAAGGCACGGCTGAACAGGAAGTCGCCGACCAGCACGCTGGGCTTGTTGCCCCAGACGACGTTGGCCGAGGCGAGGCCGCGGCGAAGCTCGCTGTCGTCGACGACGTCGTCGTGGAGCAGGGTCGCGGTGTGGATGCACTCGACGCAGGCGGCGAGCCCGATGTGGCGTCGGCCCGGATAGCCGCAGAGCCTGGCGGAGGCCAGCGTCAGCATCGGCCGCAGGCGCTTGCCGCCGGCGGCGACGACGTGGCTTGCGAGCTGAGGGATCAGCGCCACCGGGCTGTCCATCCGCTCGATGATGACCTGGTTGACGGCCTTGAGGTCCTCCGCGACGAGCCCGACCAGCGGCTCCAGCGACGGCTTGCGCTCAGTCTCTCCCTCGACGCTCACCGCAACGCCCACCGGACCTCCCTAAAAAACCGCTCTGTGCGAAAGCGACCATAGTGCTTGACGCGGGGTTCTCCGATCCCGGAGCATAAGAACCGCTTGCATTTATGGTCAAGCGTCGTGCAAGGCTGCTGCCGCAGACGCGATGCAATCCCTTGATCCCTAGATTAGGCGGGCGGCCTACGATCGGCAATGATTGAACTCTGTCGCATCGGCGATCCGGTGATGCTGTCGTGGCTGGAGAGCCGGCTTGCCGAGGATGGGATCGAGAGCGTGACCCTGGACGGCTTCACCAGCACCGCCTTCGCCGGCACCCTCGACGGCATCGCCCGCAGGGTGATGGTCGCGGAAGCGGACCTGGCGCGGGCACGGCAGATCCTGGACGAGGGGCGCGAGCTTGGCCGGGGAGCCTGACGACGTCACCGAGGACGCGCTGCTGGACGGGCGCATCCGCTTCATGCAGCCGGCGACCGGCTACCGGGTCGGCATCGACCCGGTCTTCCTCGCCGCCGCCGTGCCGGCGCGCAACGGCGAAAAGGTGCTGGACGTCGGCGCCGGCGCCGGCGCCGCCGCGCTCTGTCTCGCCGCCCGGGTTCCGGGGGTCCGTGTCGTCGGCCTGGACTCGGAGCGCAGCATGGTCCGGATCGCCGCGGCCAACGCCAAGGCCAACGGCATGGCCGAGCGCGTCGAGTTCTTCTTGGGCAACCTGCTCGCGCCGCCCATCCGGCTCACGCCCGCGGCCTTCGACCACGTCATGGCCAACCCGCCGTTCATGCCGGAGGGCCGGGGCAATCCTCCCCCCGATCCCACCAAGGCCGCGGCGACGGTCGAGGCCACCGCCGACCTGGAGCAGTGGCTGCGGTTCTGCCTGCTGATGGTGCGGCCGAAGGGCACGGTGACCCTGATCCACCGCGCCGACCGCCTGCCGGAGCTTCTGGCCGGCCTGGTCGGCCGGCTCGGCGACGTCTGTATCTTCCCGCTCTGGCCGAGCGGCGACGGCCGGGCGCCGGCGAAACGGATCCTGGTCCGCGGCCGGCGCAGCGGCGGCGGCCCCGTCTCGATCCTTCCCGGCCTCGTGCTTCATGAGCAAAGCGGCGCCTATACCGCCGCCGCCGAGCGCATCCTCCGCCAGGGCGGCGGCCTGAGCCTGGGAACCGCGTCATGAAGCGCCCCCTGGTGCGCCGCCTCCTCGCCAGGCTGCCGGTGGAGCGCTTCCGCAACCCGCCGCCGGTCGTGGCCGTGGTGCCGCTGGCCGGGATCATCGGCCGGTTCGGCTCGTTCGGGCGAACCCTCAACCTGCGCTCGCTGGCCGGCACCATCGAGCGGGCGTTCTCGCTCCCCGACCTCGCCGCGGTGGCACTCAGCGTCAACTCGCCCGGCGGCTCGCCGGTGCAGTCCGCGCTCATCGCTGGCCGGATCCGGGCGCTGGCCGACGAGAAGAAGGTCCCGGTGTTCGCCTTCGCCGAGGACGTGGCGGCGTCCGGCGGCTACTGGCTGCTTTCGGCCGGCGACGAGCTGTTCGCCGACGAAAGCTCGATCGTCGGCTCCATCGGCGTGGTCTCGGCCGGATTCGGCTTTCCAGAGTTGCTGAAGCGCCTCGGCGTCGAGCGGCGGGTCTATGCCACGAGCGAGCACAAGGCCGGCCTCGACCCGTTCCGCCCGGAGCAGACCGACGAGGTCGAGCATCTGCGCACGGTGCAGGACGACATCTACCAGGCCTTCTGCCGGCAGGTGCGGGCGCGCCGGGGCGAGAAGCTCAGGGGCGAGGAGGCCGACATCTTCAACGGCCGGTTCTGGAGCGGCCGGGCGGCCCTGGACCTCGGCCTGATCGACGGGATCGGCGACCTGCGCACGGTGATGCGCCAGCGTTTCGGCGACAAGGTGAAGCTCCGGCTCATCGGCGAGCGCCAGCCGTGGTGGCGCCGCCGGCTGGGGCTGGCGGCGGCCCGAGCCACTCGAGGCGTCGAGGCGGCGGCGCTCCTAGACGGTCTGATTGCGACGGCGGAGGACCGGGCGGCCTGGAGCCGCTACGGGCTGTAGCGCGCGAGCGGCCCACGAGCACGGTTCGGGCGGGCTGGATCGCGGTTGTTGTAGCCCGCCGGCGGCGGCGTATAGTCGCAAAAAGACGGGGTCGCTGCGGGAGGATCGATGGCCGGCAACTATCCGCGCCTGAGCTTCGGCCTGGACGAAAGCGTGGTGATGCTGCGCCAATCGGTGGAGGCCTTTGCCGCCGCCGAGGTGGCGCCGCGCGCCGAGGCCATCGACCGCGACAACCTGTTCCCCGCCGACCTCTGGCGGAAGATGGGGGACCTCGGGCTCCTCGGGATCACCGTCGACGACGAGTGGGGCGGCGCCGGGATGGGCTACCTCGCCCACGTCGTCGCCATGGAGGAGCTGAGCCGGGCCTCGGCCTCGGTTGGCCTGAGTTACGGCGCCCACTCCAACCTCTGCGTCAACCAGATCCGCCGCAACGGCACCGAGGCGCAGAAGCGACGCTACCTGCCCGGGCTGATCGAGGGCCGGACCGTCGGCGCACTGGCGATGAGCGAGCCCGGCGCCGGCTCCGACGTGGTCGGCATGCGGCTGCGCGCCGAGAAGCGCACCGGCGGCTACGTGCTGAACGGCACGAAGATGTGGATCACCAACGGCCCCGAGGCCGGGGTGATCGTGGTCTACGCCAAGACCGACCCCGGCGCCGGCGCCCGCGGCATGACCGCGTTCCTCGTCGAGAGCGGCTTTCCCGGCTTCTCCACGGCGCAGAAGCTGGACAAGCTCGGCATGCGCGGGTCGAACACCTGCGAGCTGGTCTTCGACGGCTGCGAGGTTCCGGAGGAGAACGTGCTGGGCGGGGAGGGACGCGGGGCCAGTGTGCTTATGAGCGGCCTCGACTACGAGCGGCTGGTGCTCTCGGCCGGGCCCATCGGGATCATGCAGGCCTGCCTCGACGTGGTCGTGCCCTACGTCCACGAGCGTCGGCAATTCGGCCAGCCCATCGGCAGCTTCCAGCTCATGCAGGCCAAGCTCGCCGACATGTACACCACCGCCAACGCCTGCCGCGCCTACGTCTACGCCGTCGCCGCCGCCTGCGACCGGGGCGAGACGACGCGGATGGATGCGGCCGGGGCGATCCTCTATGCCTCCGAGCGCGCCACCTGGATGGCGCTGGAGGCGATCCAGTGCCTGGGCGGCAACGGCTACATCAACGAGTACCCGACCGGCCGGCTCCTGCGCGACGCCAAGCTCTACGAGATCGGCGCCGGAACCAGCGAGATCCGCCGCTGGTTGATTGGCCGCGAACTGTTCGAGGCGACGGCCTGAGGCCGGCCGCCGCCTGCTCACGGGAAGGCCGCCTGCTCACGGGAAGGAAGTGCGAATGCCCACCTGCCTGATCACCGGTGCCAACCGCGGCATCGGCCTCGAATTCGTCAAGCAGTACGCCGCCGACGGCTGGCGGGTGCATGCCACCTGCCGGCGCCCGGTGGACGCCGAGAAGCTGAAGGAGGTCGCGGGCGACGTCCAGGCCCACCCGCTCGACGTCACTGACTTCGCCCGGATCGAGGCCCTGGCGCGTAAGCTCGGCGGCGAGGCCATCGACCTGCTCATCAACAACGCCGGCATCTATGGCCCCCGGGTGACCCCCTACGACGCCATCGACTACGCCGCCTGGGCGGAGGTGTTGCGGGTGAACACCATGGCGCCGGTGAAGGTGAGCGCGGTCTTCGCCGAGAACGTGGCGAAGAGCGGGCTCAAGCGTATCGTCGCCATCACCAGCCAGATGGGCAGCATCGCCGACAACTCGTCCGGAGGCTCGTACATCTACCGCTCGTCGAAGGCGGGGTTGAACGCGGCGATGAAGAGCCTGGCGCAGGACCTGGCCGGCAAGAAGATCACGGTCGCGGTCCTGCACCCGGGCTGGGTGCGCACCGACATGGGCGGGTCGGGTGCCACCATCGACCCCTTCGAAAGCGTCGCCGGCCTGCGCCAGGTCATCGACGGCCTGCGCCTCGAGGACGGCTGCCGCTTCATGGCCTATGACGGCCGGGAGCTGCCGTGGTGAGCGCGCGCCGGCGCCGCGCGGTGGCCGCCTGAGGATCGCCATGCCCGGCATCGTCGAGTTCTGGTTCGATTTCTCGTCGCCCTACGGCTATTTCGCCAGCCACTTCGTCGACCAGGTGGCGGCGAAGGCGGGCCGCAGCGCGGTGTGGAAGCCGTTCATGCTGGGCAGCGTCTTCAAGGAAACCGGCGCCCGCCCGCTGGCCGATGTTCCGCTCAAGGGCCCCTATTGCCTCCGCGACTGGGACCGCCTCGGCCGCTACCACAAGGTGCCGTGGGTGCTGCCGAAGCCGTTCCCCATCGCGACGCTGGCGGCGGCCAGGGCGTACTACTGGCTCGACGGCCAGGACCCCGGCGTCGCCAAGGCCTTTGCCCGCGAGGTCTTCGCCACCTACTTCGGCAAGGGCGTCGACGTCTCGCCGGCCGAGGTGGTGGCCGATATCGCCGAGCAACTCGACGTCGAGCGCGCGGCGCTGCTTGCCGCCGTCGAGCAACCGCAGTGGAAACAGCGGCTGAAGGCCGCGGGCGACGAGGCGATCACTCGCGGGGTCTGCGGCTCGCCCTTCTTCATCGTCGACGGCGAGGGCTTCTGGGGCAGCGACCGGCTGGCGATGGTCGCCGATTGGCTCGATCGCGGCGGCTGGTAGAAGCCCCGTGCCCGCCTTCCGCAGCAGCGTCGACACCAAAGCCCCGGCCTTCAAGGCCAACGCCGAGAGGATGGCGGCACTGGTGGCGGACCTGCGGGCGCGGGTGGCGGAAGCGGGCGCCGGCGGCGGCGAGCGAGCCCGGGCGAAGCACCTGGAGCGCGGCCGGCTGCTGGTGCGCGAGCGCATCCGCCGGCTGCTGGACGTGGGCTCGCCGTACCTGGAGCTGTCGCAACTCGCAGCCCACGGCATGTACGGCGGCGAGGTGCCGGGGGCCGGGATCGTTACCGGCATCGGCCGGATCGCCGGGACCGAGTGCATGGTGATCGCCAACGACCCGACGGTGAAGGGCGGGACCTACTATCCCATAACGGTCAAGAAGCACCTCCGTGCCCAGGAGATCGCCGTCGAGAACAACCTGCCGTGCGTCTACCTGGTCGAGTCCGGCGGCGCCAACCTGCCGCACCAGGACGAGGTGTTTCCCGACCGCGACCATTTCGGCCGCATCTTCTACAACCAGGCGACCATGTCGGCGGCGGGCGTGCCGCAGATCGCCGTCGTCCACGGCTCGTGCACTGCGGGCGGCGCCTACGTCCCGGCGATGTCGGACGAGAGCATTATCGTCCGCCACCAGGGGACGATCTTCCTCGGCGGCCCGCCGCTGGTGAAGGCCGCGACCGGAGAGGTGGTGAGCGCCGAGGCGCTGGGCGGCGCCGACGTCCACGCCCGGGTCTCCGGCGTCGCCGATCATTACGCCATGGACGACGGCCACGCGCTGGCCATCGCCAGGCGCATCGTCGCCAACCTCAACCGGGTGAAGCCGAGCGGGCCGTCGATCCGCGAGCCCCGCGACCCGGTCTACGACCCAGCCGAGATCTACGGCGTCGTCGGCACCGACCTGCGCAAGCCCTTCGACGCTCGCGAGGTCATCGCTCGCATCGTCGACGCCTCGGAGTTCGAGGAGTTCAAGCAGCTCTACGGCACGACCCTGGTCTGCGCCTTCGCCCACCTCTTCGGCTATCCCGTCGGCATCGTCGCCAACAACGGCATCCTCTTTTCCGACTCGGCGCTGAAGGGCACGCATTTCATCGAGCTGTGCAGCCAGCGCGGCACGCCCCTGATCTTCCTGCAGAACATCACCGGCTTCATGGTCGGCAGCAAGGCGGAGGCCGGCGGCATCGCCAAGGACGGCGCGAAGATGGTCACGGCCGTCGCCTGCGCGGCCGTGCCCAAGCTCACGGTGCTGATCGGCGGCTCGTTCGGCGCCGGCAACTACTCCATGTGCGGCCGCGCCTATCAGCCGCGGTTCCTGTGGATGTGGCCCAACGCCCGGATCTCGGTGATGGGCGGCGAGCAGGCCGCCGGCGTGCTCGCGACCGTTCGCCGCGACGGCCTGGAGGCGCGCGGCGAAACCTGGTCGGTCGAGAGCGAGGCGGCATTCCGCAAGCCGGTGCTCGAGCAGTACGAGCGCCAGGGCCATCCCTACTACGCCAGCGCCAGGCTCTGGGACGACGGCATCATCGACCCGGCCGAGACGCGGATGGTGCTGGGGCTGGGGCTGTCGGCGGCGCTGAACGCACCGGTCGCGCCGACCCGGTTCGGCGTGTTCCGCATGTGAGGCCTGCGGGAAAAACGGCAGGCCCAAGAACGAGAGCGGGAACGGGGAGGGGAGCGGTGGCTGCGGACGCGCCGGTTCTGGCGGAGGTGGATGCGGACGGCGTCGGCTGGCTGAGCCTCAACCGCCCGAACACGCACAATGCCTTCGACGAAACGCTGATCGCCGAGCTGTCTGCGGCGCTCGACCGGTTCGAGGCCGACCCGGCCGTCCGCTCGGTGGTGCTGCGCGGCCGCGGGCGCAGCTTCTGCGCCGGTGCCGACCTCCACTGGATGCGGCGGATGGGCGAGGCGGACGAGGCGGAGAACGTCGAGGACGCCCTGCGCCTGGCCGAGCTTCTCGACGCCCTCGACCGGCTGTCCAAGCCGACGCTGGCGCTCGTCAACGGCCCGGCCTACGGCGGCGGCGTCGGCCTGGTCGCCTGCTGCGACGTCGCCATCGCCGCCAACCACGCAACCTTCGCCATGACCGAGGTCAGGCTCGGGCTGATCCCGGCGGTGATCTCGCCGCATGTGCTGGCCGCCATCGGCCAGCGCCAGGCCAGACGCTATTTCGTCACCGGCGAAAGCTTCTCGGCGCAGGAGGCGTTGAGGATCGGCCTGGTGCACGAGGTGGTCGAGGCCGAGGCCCTGGAGGGCGAGGGCCGGCGCGTGCTGGCCGCGCTCGCAGGCAACGGGCCCAGGGCGATGGCGGAGGTGAAGACGCTGATCCGCGACGTCGCCGGCCGGCCGATGGACGCGGCGTTCCGGCGCGACACCGCCCAGCGCATCGCCAGGGCGAGGGGGTCGGAGGAAGGGCGAACGCGGATCGCCGCGTTTCTGGACAAGCGGATGAAGCCCGCGGGCCATGGCGATGCGGACCGGGGCGATGTTTGACTGCGTCCTGATCGCCAACCGCGGCGAGATCGCCTGCCGGATCGTCCGTACCTGCCGGCGCCTCGGCATCCGGACGGTCGCGATCTTTTCCGATGCCGACGAAGGCGCGCTGCACGTGGGCGTGGCCGACCAGGCGTTCAGGATCGGCACGGCGCCGGCGGCGGAGAGCTACCTCCTGGCCGACCGGATCCTGGAGGCCGCCGCCGCCGGCCGCGCGCAGGCGATCCACCCGGGCTACGGCTTCCTCTCCGAGAACGCGGAGTTCGCCGAGGCCTGCGCCGAGGCCGGCTTCGTCTTCGTCGGCCCGCCGGCGGACGCGATCCGCGCCATGGGCGCGAAAAGCCGGGCCAAGGCGATCATGGAGGCCGCGGGCGTCCCGGTGGTGCCGGGCTACCACGGCGCCGCCCAGGACGATGCGAGCCTGATCGAGGCGGCCCGGGCCATCGGCTTCCCGGTGCTGATCAAGGCGGTTGCCGGCGGCGGCGGCAAGGGCATGCGGATCGTCGGGGCGGACGCGGAGCTGTCCGAGGCGCTGGCGGCGGCGCGGCGCGAGGCACGGGCGGCCTTCGGCGACGGGGCGCTGCTCGTCGAGCGCTACCTCGACCGGCCGCGGCACGTCGAGGTGCAGGTGTTCGCCGACGCCCACGGCAACGCCGTCCACCTGTTCGAGCGCGACTGCTCGCTGCAGCGCCGCCACCAGAAGGTCATCGAGGAGGCGCCGGCGCCGGACCTCGCTGCCGGGCTACGCCGGCGGCTGGGCGAGGCGGCGGTCGCCGCGGCCACCGCCATCGGCTACCGGGGCGCCGGCACGGTGGAGTTCCTCGTCGCCCCCGAGCAGGGTGGCGAGGCCGCGTTCCATTTCATGGAAATGAACACCCGGCTGCAGGTGGAGCATCCGGTCACCGAGATGATCACCGGGCTCGATCTCGTCGAGTGGCAGCTTCGGGTGGCGGCGGGCGAGCCGCTGCCGCTCGCGCAAGCGGACGTCGCCGCCGGCGGCCATGCCTTCGAGGCACGGATCTATGCCGAGAACCCGGGCCGAGACTTCCTGCCGGCGACGGGCACGCTGAGCCACGTCCGCTTTCCGCAAGACACCGTGCACGTCCGCACCGACACCGGCGTGCGCAGCGGCGACGTCATCGGCATCCACTACGATCCGCTCATCGCCAAGCTGGTCGTCTGGGACGACGACCGGGCTTCGGCGCTGCGCCGGCTGCGCCGGGCCCTGGCGGAGGTGCAGATCGCCGGACCCGTTACCAACGTCGCGTTCCTCTCCGCCATCGCCGGGCATCCGGCCTTCGCCGTCGGCGAGGTCGATACCGGCTTCATCCCGCGCCACCGCCACAACCTGGTCGCGGTCGCGGGTCCCGTGCCGCCGAGGCTTCTGGCGTTCGCCTGCCTCGACGTGCTCCTGCGCCGGGAGGAGGAGGCGCGCGAGGCCGCCCGCCGCTCCGCCGACCCGTACTCGCCATGGCATCGCACCGACGGCTGGCGGCTCAACGAGGACAACCACCACGTGCTTGCCTTCCGCGACGGGGATGCGCTCGTCCGGGTGACGGTTCATTATCGCCGCGACGGGCTGCTGCTCGAACTTCCCGGTGCCGAGGCGCCCGTCCGCGCCCGGGGCGAGCGGGATGCGGCCGGCGACCTGGTCGCCGACATTGACGGCGTGCGCAGCCGCGCCACCGTCATCCGCGCCGGCGACACCGTTACCGTCATCGCCGGCGGGCAGAGCCACACGCTGGTCGTCGACGACCCCGCCGCCCGCGCCGAACTTCGCGAGCCGCAGGCCTCGACGCTGCGCGCGCCGATGCCGGGGCGGCTGGTCGCCGTCCACGTCGCACCCGGCGAGCGCGTCAGCCGCGGCATAACGCTCGTGGTGCTGGAGGCGATGAAGATGGAGCACGCCATCACCGCGCCGGCGGACGGGGTCATCGCGGCCGTTCCGTTCAACGTCGGCGAACAGGTGGACGACGGGGCCGACCTCGTCGTCTTCGCCGACGAGGGCGAGGCGCCGTGAAGCGGACGAGCGCGCGCGCCGTCAGGGAGCGTATGGATTGAGCGCGCGCGCCGCCGCGAACAGCTCCTGGATCTTCTGGATTGCCCGGCGGACGCCCTCGATGGTCGGCAGCTCCACCGGGACTTCCTCTTCAAAGGGATAACGGTAGGGCAAATCCCCAGAGTGTCAGGTCGCGAAGCTCCGTCATCCGGCCGGCCAACCCGGGGTAGTCAGGCGCAACCGCGTTTGAGAGTTCCTTGAGGTCGTGAATCTTCAGGATCGGCCGGCTCGCCGCAATCAACAGTGCCTTGATGATCTTCTCGGCCGCCTGCTGGCAGTGGTACGCGCTCGGCCCGACGACGGGCAGGTCCGTGGCGAGGCATGCTTCTGCCACCCTCAGGTCCTCCTCGACAAAAGCAAACCACCGCCGCGCCTCCCGCCACTGGGCGGCCTGGCGGTCGTCATGCTCGCTCATAAACCACCCGTCCTTCTCCCTCCGCCGTGAAGCAAAGGCTTCCGACGATCCGCTTCCGCCGCTCGAACGTTTGCGCTCGACACGGGATCACGTCAGCAGCCTTAGGAAAACTGAGGGCCGAGCGGAACCCTGCCTCCGGAGTCAACTTCTCCGCCGGCGTGTCGTCGTCGACGACGACGAGCAGGTCCAGGTCGCTATCCTCCCGGGCGTCGCCGCGGGCGCGGCTGCCGAACAGGATCACCCGCTGCGGATCGAAGTAATCCACCACCGCCCGCAGCAACTCCTCGGGAACCTGAGCGCTCATCGCGCCAGTCTACCACAGACCGGCGGCGGCCGGTGACGGGGCCGACGGTGGCGCCTACGCCACGCCGGCCGCGAGCTCGTCCAGCTCGACGAGCTGCGGCTTCAGCGAGATCGCCCGGGCCAGCCGGTTCAGCCGGCGCTCCACCGCCTCGCTCATGAAGACGGCGCCATCCTTGGGGATCTGCAGGCTGAGGCGCTTTTCGTCCATGGCCAGCCGGGTCTGCCGAAGCAGGCCGGGTGCGCCGCCGGACAGGGTCTGGGCGAGGCGCAGGGCGAGGCCTATGGTCCGCGCGCGCATCATCCGGGCGTCGTCGAGCAGGGCCAGATGCTCGCCGAGCGCGGCGTCCGTGGCCTCGCCGCCGTAGCGGACGAGGACGGCCAGGGCGAGCTCGACCCGGTCGGCATGGGTGAGGCCGGGGTAGGGCAGGCGGAGCACGCGCAGCACCGCGTGCGCGGCGCGGTAGTCCGGGTGCTCGTTCCAGCCGATGTCGCTGAGCAGGCAACTCGCCAGCCTGAGCCGCTGCTCCTCCGCCGTCTCGGCCCCGAACAGCGGCGTCATCCAGTCCAGGATCTCCTGGGCGTGCATGGCGAAGCGGCCGGTCCGCTCGGCGTGGCTTTCGCAGGCGCTGATCAACGGATCCTGTCCGCGCAGCCTTGGCGGCAGGAGCTCGATCATCTGCCCCTCGCGCATCCCGAAGGCGGAAAAGACCACCCTGGCCGGCTTCGCCTGCTCCAGCAGCACGGCCAGGGCCAGCGCCGCGTAGGGCAGGGTCTCCAGCCTGCGCGCGTCGATGTTGCCGAGCTGGGCGAGCGTCGCCTGGCTCAAGCCCGCGACCAGCCCGGCGAGGCGAAGGGCGTCGAAGAAGCCGAGCTCGAAATTGTCGATGACGTGCAGCGGATGATGCGTCTGCTCGATGAAGATCCGCGCCAGCGCCCGCCAGGAGCCGCCGATGGCGTAGAGCCTGCGGCCGTTGGTCTCGCCGATCCAGCCGACCTTGCCCAGGTCCTCGGCGACCACCGCCCGCGCCTTCTCCAGGTCGCCGTCGGCGCGCTCGCGCAGGCGCAGATGGCCGAGCGGCAGGGTGGCGTAGGTCCCGACCTCGCCATGCTTCAGGCTGACCAGGTCCAGGCTGCCGCCGCCGAGGTCGCCGAGGACGCCGTCGGCGGCGGGAACGCCGTTGATCAGCCCGACGGCTGCGAGCCGCGCCTCCTCCGCGCCGCTCAGCACGTGCACCGGCGTCGCGCACTCCGCCTCGATCCGGCGGACGAAGTCGGCGCCGTCGCTGGCGTCGCGGACGGCGGCGGTGCCCACCAGCTCGAGGTGGCCGACCTCCATCGCCTTCGCCAGCTTGACGAAGCGGACCAGGCTGCGCATCGCCTCGGCGGTGCCCTTGGGGTTCAGCCGGCCGCTCCGGCCGAGGCCGAGGCCGAGCGCGCACTGGCTTTTCTCGTTGAAAATGGGGATCGGCAAACGGTTGGGCAGATCGTAGACTACCAGCCGCACCGTGTTGGAGCCGATGTCGACGACGCCGATGCGCCCCGGCGACGCCTGTTGCGATGCCTCCGTCCCGTCTGCACCCGGCGGTCGTTGCTTGTCGTTGATCATGGCTCGCTCGATATCAGCAGGGGCGTGTCGATCGATTGCGTCGCCGGCCGAACGATGCTTCGCCAACGAGAGCCGGTACGATAGACCGTGCCGTCGGCCTTCGGCTCGATCGGCGCGGCGTCGTGTAGCACAGCGGGACGGGGAGGACGGCAGGAAATGTTTCGCACCGCCGAGCTCGGCAAGACGCTGCCGAAGGAGGACTACCACAAGACGGTCGAGGTGCTGCGCTCGGAGCTGCTCGCGGTCCAGCAGCGGCTGCGCTCCGCGCCCTTCCCGGTGATCATCGTCTTCGGCGGCGTCGACGGCGCCGGCAAGAGCGAGACCATCAACCTGCTGAACGAGTGGATGGACCCGCGCTGGCTCATCACCCGCGCCTACGGGGCGCCGTCCGACGAGATGGCCGAGCGGCCGGAGTATTGGCGCTTTTGGCGCGACCTGCCGCCGCGCGGCCGCATCGGCATGTTCCTGAGCTGCTGGTACTCGCGGCCGATCCTCGACCGGGTCCACGGCCGCGCCAGCGAGGCGGAGTTCGACGAGGACCTGGAGCGGATCGTTGCCTTTGAACGGGACCTCGCCGACGACGACGCCCTGATCATCAAGTTCTGGATGCACCTGGGCAAGGAGGCGCAGAAGGAGCGGTTGGCTTCGCTGGAGAAGAACCCGCTGACGCGCTGGCGGGTGACCCAGACCGACTGGGACCACTGGCATCTGTACGACGGCTTCATCGCCGCGGCCGAGCAGGTGATCATGCGCACCTCGACCGGCTGGGCCCAGTGGAACATCGTCGAGGGCTACGACAAGCGCTACCGCAGCGTCACCGTCGGCAATCTGCTCCTGGAGAGCATCCTCAAGCACCTCGACGAGGTGGAGATCCGCCGAAGGCTCGCCAGCGAAATCAAGGAGCGGCGCGAGCAGGCGGCGACGAAGATCGTGGCCAAGCCGGTCGACGGCGCGGCACCCATGGCCGAGGAGCCGGCGGAGCCGGCGGCGACCAGCGGCGGCGGCAACGGCGGGGTGGCCGAGCAGATCATCCGCCTGCCGCGGGTGACCATTCTGAGCCGGCTCGACACCACCCAGACGGTGGACAAGAAGGAGTACGGCAAGAAGCTGGAGGCGGCGCAGGGCACGCTGAACCAGAACTGCCGCAAGGCCAAGCAGCTCGGGATCTCGACGATCCTGGTGTTCGAGGGCTGGGACGCCGCCGGCAAAGGCGGTATCATCCGGCGGATTACCGGGGCGCTGGATGCTCGCGACTTTCAGGTCATTCCCATCGCCGCGCCGACCGACGAGGAGAGTGCGCATCACTACTTGTGGCGCTTCTGGCGGCACCTCTCGCGGGCCGGCCGGGTCACGATCTTCGACCGGAGCTGGTACGGCCGCGTGCTGGTGGAGCGGGTCGAGGGCTTCGCCCGGGAGCCCGAGTGGCGGCGCGCCTATTCCGAGATTCGCGACTTCGAGGAGCAGCTCGTCGCCCACGGCATCGTGCTCTGCAAGTTCTGGATCCACGTCACCAAGGACGAGCAGCTCCGCCGCTTCGAGGAGCGGCGCGACACGCCGTACAAGCGCTGGAAGCTCACCGACGAGGACTGGCGCAACCGCGAGCGCTGGGAGGACTACGAGCTGGCCGTGAACGACATGGTCGAGCGCACCAGCACCCGGCGGGCGCCGTGGACCCTGGTCGAGGGCAACGACAAGCGGTTCTCCCGGCTGAAGGTGCTGTCGACCATCAACGACCGCTTGAGCGCGAGCCTCGAGCAGCAGGAAATCGAAAGCGTCAAGGCGATGCGCAAGCAGGAGAGGAACTGATGACGGTCGAAACGACTCCCGCCGACGCCCCCGCCGAGGTCGCCGAGCCGGTCGCCCCGGGCGAGGCGGAGGCGGCCCCGGCCGACGGGGGCGGAGCGGCCGTCGCCGAAGCCCAGCCGGCGGTGGTCCCGGCCGTCGCCGCGGACGCGGCGAAGCCGGTACCCGCCAAGCCGACGGTGGACCTGCGTTCGCCCGAGCTTTACCTCAACCGCGAGCTGACTTGGCTGCAGTTCAACTACCGCGTCCTCAACGAGGCTCGCGACCGGCGGACGCCGCTGCTGGAGCGGGTGAAGTTCCTCGCCATCGCCTCGTCCAACATGGACGAGTTCTTCATGAAGCGGATCGGCGGCCTGAAGCAGCAGATCGGCGCCGGGGTGCAGAAGCTGACCGTCGACGGCCGGACGCCGGGGCAGCAACTCGAGGAATGCCGCGTGGTCATGGCGGAGTTCCGCCGCCAGCAGCGCGAGACCTACCTCGACCTGCTCAACGACCTCCGCCGCCACGACATCCACATCCGCCAGTTCTCCCGGCTGTCGAAGGCGGCACAGGACGAGATCCGCGAGTACTACCAGGAAAACGTCTTTCCGCTGGTGACGCCGCTGGCGATGGACCCGGCGCACCCGTTCCCGTTCATCTCCAACCTGTCGCTGAACCTCCTGGTCACCCTGCGGTTCCCGCATGAGCCGGACCTGACCATGGCCCGGATCAAGGTTCCGACGGGCGCCGGCGTGCCGCGGTTCCTCAGGGTGGCGGGGCGCGACGAGTTCGTGCTGCTGGAAGACGTCATGGCCCACTGCCTGGAGGACATGTTTCCCGGCATGGAGATCCAGTCGGCCGAGCTGTTCCGGGTGACCCGCAACGCCAACACCGACCGCACCGAGGAGACCGCCGACGACCTGGTCGCCATGATCGAGGCGGAGCTCCGGGAGCGGAAGTTCGCGCCCATCGTCCGCCTCGAGACGATCCGCGACATGGACCCCAACCACCGCGGCATGCTCGCCGCCGAGCTCGGCCTGGACGCGGAGAAGGAGGTCTACGACACCGACGTGATGATGGGGATGCGCGACCTGATGGAGATCGCCGGCCTCGACCGGCCGGAGTTCCGCTACCCGGCCCACCAGGCGATCGACAACATCAAGCTGCAGGACCACGACAGCATCTTCCACATCATCCGCGAGAACGGCCCGATCCTGCTCAGCCATCCTTACGAGTCGTTCGCGACCTCGGTGGTGCGCTTCGTCCGCGAGGCGGCCGAGGACCCCAAGGTCTACGCGATCAAGATGACGCTGTACCGCACCTCCGCGGACACCAAGATCATCGAGTACCTGATCGACGCCGCCCGCAACGGCAAGCAGGTGGCGGTGGTGGTGGAGCTGAAGGCCCGCTTCGACGAGGCGGCGAACCTGCGCTGGGCGAGCCGGCTGGAGGAGGCCGGCATCCACGTCACCTACGGCGTCCTCGGGCTGAAGACGCACTCCAAGCTGATCCTCGTCGTCCGCCGCGACTACAACGGGCTGAAGCGTTACTGCCACATCGGCACCGGCAACTACCACGCCGGCACCGCCAGGCTCTATTGCGACCTCGGCATGCTCACCTGCGACAGGGAACTCGGCCTCGACATCACCGAGCTGTTCAACTACCTCACCACCGGTTGCCGGCCGGCGCGCAACTACCGCAAGATCCTCGCGGCGCCGACGACGATGAAGAAGTCGCTGATCGCCAAGATCGAGCGCGAGGCGGCCCTCCACAGCGCCGAGGCGCCGGGGCTGATCCGGCTGAAGGCGAACGCCCTGGAGGACGCCGACATCGTCGAGGCGCTCTACCGTGCCTCGCAAGCAGGGGTGAAGATCGACCTCATCATCCGCGACACCTGCCGGCTTCGCCCCGGGCTGCCAGGCATCTCCGAGACGGTGACGGTGATCGGCATCGTCAGCCGCTTCCTCGAGCACGCCCGCATCTACTATTTCCAGAACGGCGGCGCCGAGGAGTACTTCATCGGCTCGGCCGACCTGATGAGCCGCAACTTGGAGAGCCGGGTCGAGGTGCTGGCGCCGGTGGAGAACCCGGAGCTGCGCAAGGACCTTCGGGCGGTCCTGGAGACCCAGCTGGCCGACCACCGCAGCGCCTGGAACATGCAGCCCGACGGCAGCTACGTCCAGCGCCGCCCCCGCGGCGGCCAGGCCCACCGCGGCTCCCAGGACGTGCTCATCGTCGCCGCCGAGCGGCGGCTGGAGCGGGCGCGGCGGCTGCGCAAGATCAAGCCGCGCGCCTACGCCCGGCGCGCCCCCCGCGAGCCGCGGTAGGGGCGCGCGGATGGGATCAGGAGCACCGACGGCCGGAGCCGGGCCCGGATGGCGCCTTCACCCCGGCCCTCTCCCGCGCTGCGGGAGAGGGAGACGAGGCGCGACACGGCCCTCGCCCGCGAAGCGGGAGCCTGAGGCCATTCGGCCGTTTCCGAGTGACGAGGCCGGCCGGTGAAGACGCTCTATCTGCTGCGCCACGCCAAATCGAGCTGGAAGGACGCCGCGCTCGACGACTTCGACCGGCCGCTGAACAAGCGCGGCCGGCAATCCGCCAAGGCGATGGGCGATCACCTGCAGCGGCTGTCGATCTCGCCCGGCCAGGTGTTGTGCTCGCCGTCGCGGCGCACCCGCGAGACGCTGGAGCGGGTCCAGCGGCGGTTGCCGGTGGCGCTCCCGGTCCGCTTCGAGCAGGCGGTTTACCTGGCCGAGGCGCACACGCTGCTGGGGCGCATCCACAGGCTCAGCGACAGCCTCGCCTCGGTGATGATCATCGGCCACAACCCCGGCCTGGAGATGCTGGCGCGCATGCTCATCCACGGCGGCGACGAGGCGGCGCGGGGCAAGCTCGCGCGCAAGTTCCCGACGGGGGCGCTGGCCACCCTCCACGCCGACATCGACGCCTGGCACGACCTGACGCCCGGAGGCGCGGTTCTCGACGCCTTCGTCGTCGCCGGCGACCTGCTCGAGGCCTGAGGCGCGCCTTACTCCGCGGCCTCGGCCATGGCGGGCGGCAGCCGCCGTTCCGCCACCACCTTCTGATAAAGCCCGCCGAAGAACGTCGTCTTGCGCCAGTGGAAGTCGTCGCGTTCGCTGGCGAACTCGGCGATTTCGCGGTCGATCAGGCCGATGGCGAACGGCTCGAGCAGGCGGAAGACGATGTGCATCGGCCAGCGCAGCGGATGCCACGGCTTTGCCAGGTGGTAGTCCGTGAAGACGACCTTGCCGCCCGGCGGCACCGCCGCGAGCAGGGCGTCCACGACCTTGCTCTTGTGGTCGTCCGGGATCTCGTGGAGCAGAAAAAAGCAGCAGACGGCGTCATAAGTGCCGCCGCCCGGCTTCGCCGCGTCGGCGACGCGCACGCGTGCTTGCGGGAATGAGGCCAGCTTGCGCCGGCAGTGGGCGACCTGCAGCGGCGCGATGTCGATGACGTCGAGCCGGCCGGAGGCGCCGAGCCTCGCGGCGAGGTCGGAGGAATAGCGGCCATAGACCGACGCCGCCTGCAGCACCCGCTGCCCCGGCTGAAGCTCCGCGCAGTTGACGCGGATCAGGCGGTTGAGGTTGCCCCACAGGATCGCGGTGACGACGAACGTGTTGTCGAGAAGCAGCAGGCTCGACGGTTTGAGATAGGCCCAGGTGTAGGTATCGACGAGGTATGCCGGAAGCTGAGGTCCATCTGCTTCGGGCGCCGAAGCGGAGCGGGTTTCGATACCGCCATCCATTCTCTATCCCCACCGTTATGCAGGCGTCCCGATACACTTTTTTCGGCGACGCTAAAAGCGTAAAGACCGCAGGGCTTTCCGCCCCGTTGCGCATGTCTCGGCGTTGCGCCGGTGCCATGCACGTTCCTTGCCTTCGGCGGCACCCGGGCCGGCTTCCGGCCCCGCCGAGGCGCCGCTGAGCCGTCTCCGCTACCCCGTCCACCCCGGTAACGTATGGCCGCCATGGATTATCGCCACTACATCCTCACCATCTACTGCCCCGACGGCATCGGCATCGTCGCCGCCGTTTCCGGCTTCCTTGCCGGCCAGGACGCCTTCATCACCGAGTCGACCCACTACGGCGACCCGGTGACCGACCGCTTCTTCATGCGCACGGTGTTTCGCGCCGCGGCCGAGACGGTGTCGAACCCGGCCTTCACCCACGCGTTCTCGCGCATCGCCTCGCGGTTCGAGATGGTTTGGGGGCTGCACGACGCCGGCCGGAAGGCGCGGCTCCTGATCCTCGTCTCCAAGGCCGACCACTGCCTGAACGACCTGCTCTACCGCCACCGCACGGGCGACCTCGCCGTGGAGATCCCGGCGGTCGTCTCGAACCATCCGGACCTGGCGCCGCTCGCCGGGTGGCACGCCATCCCCTTCTATCACCTGCCGGTGACGGCCGAGACGAGGCGGGACCAGGAGGCGGCGGTGCTGCGGCTGGTCGACGAGCTCGAGGTCGACCTGGTGGTGCTCGCCCGCTACATGCAGATCCTGACGCCGGCGAGCTGCGAGCGGCTCCGCGGCCGGTGCATCAACATCCACCATTCCTTCCTGCCCGGCTTCAAGGGGCAGCGGCCGTATCACCAGGCGCACGCCCGCGGGGTCAAGCTGATCGGGGCGACCGCGCACTACGTCACCGCCGGCCTCGACGAGGGCCCGATCATCGAGCAGGCGGTGGAGCGGGTGGATCACGCCTGCGGTCCGGAGGCGCTGGCCATGGTCGGGCGCGACATCGAGAACGTGGTGCTGGCCCGCGCCATCCGCTTCCACATCGAGCACCGGGTGCTGCTCAACGGGGCAAAGACGGTGGTGCTGCGGTAGCGGCTTGGCCGCCTCGCGGTCAGCCCTTACGCGAGCGTTGGGAAGGCGAGCTGAACTTCGTCGAGGTCCGCGGGCTTGTTCTTCGCGAGAACCCTATGGTCCCGATCATACCGGCGCGTTCCGAAGATGCTCCGTAGCAGCTGATGCTTTCTGCGAGCCGCCCGGCGGACTTCGTTGACGTCATTGCTGCTGTGCAGAGAGCGTATAAACATGCGTCTGCGACCGTCGAGGATCGTCGGAACCTCCTCGTCAACTTTGACGTGGGAGCCGGGCGGGCCCAAGTGCGGCGTATTCCACACCCCCTTACTCACGTCATACTCTCCGACGTAAGCAAGACCTACCGAGTTCATGGGGTACTTCCAGTGTACGAAGGCGCTGTAGTCCGAGGCGCGTTCGTTCCACAGGCCGCAGTACCCCCTGGTGAACGAGATACAGAAGCCTCTGTACGGCGGCTTGATGTAGGCTTCGACGGCCTCGGCAAACTCGGGCGCGAGCACGTCATCGTCGTCAAGGCGGCAGCTTGTAAGGAGGAAGACGTTCTTGGAGAGTTCCTGGCCGAGCGAACGAAGAGCCTGAACCAGGCCGACCCGCCAGTTCCAGTCATCGTCGTAACCGATTTTCTGGACCTCTAACCAGGAGTATGTCCCAGCCGCTTCATCAAGCCGGTTGAGCAGCCAGTCAGGCAATCTGTCCGAAGCCGCGACGACATGCCGTATGGCGGGGTTCCGGCAGTGCATGCGGGCGATGGCCGGTAGGCTGTGCCGGAAAAAGATCTCGGCCCTGGGGCGAAGGCGGCCTGGATCTGCGACGACGGCGCGAATGTACTCGTCCCTCGCGACGCCTCTGCCGATCTGCCAGCCGTTTGGACTAATGTTCTTGTTAACCAAGCTAAACCTGGTGGAAATCAGTATTGGTGCGTGCTGATTCGCTTCCTGAGTCACCTGCCGCCCCCCTTCGCATACCGTTCTGTGTCGGTGACGTCCCTCACAGCTGCTGGTAAACTACCGAATGAAATGAGGATCCAGCGCGTTGAGCCGGCATTCAAAAATGATAATGCTGTCACTGGCTCGCCGGTAGCCGCCCCGGGGTGACAACCGCGAGCCGTTCAGCTTTGGCCGCTCGCCCCGGCGTGCTGCTTAAGTACCTGCCCGCTCGCGCGGCGCTTCCTGCCTCAGCCGGCCGCGTAGAGGACCAGCGCCACGATCAGCATCAGGGCCGGGACCCAGACGGCGGGCGCGAGGCCCGGGCGCGTCTCCTCCTGCGGCGGCGGTTCGGTTCTGTCGCCGTTCATGGGCCGGTCTGATCCTCGCTGAAGATGATCGCCGCGGAACCCTATCGCCCGCCTGGCGGCGCAACAAGGCCGCCGGCCGTTGATCTCCAACGTCCCAACTCCGATATAAGAACCATGAGCGAACGGTGGAGGCAGGAGATGACCCCGAGACAGCATTCGGCTTCGTCCCTCGGCTCGTCCGGCGATCCGCGCGACGAGCGGAACCGGCTGAGCCTGGTCCGGCTGGCGGTGATGGCCGCTACGACCGTTCTCCTTGCTTCGTTCGCCCCGCCGGGGCTCACGGTCGCGGCCATCAGTTCGCTGGCGTTCATCTCGGCGACGGTGATCGCGACCTTCGCCTTCTTCTACGGCGAGCGGGCGCAGGCCGAGCACTTCACCCGCTGGGACGAGGCCGCGGCGATGCTGGCGCTGAGCCTCGGCGCCGGGCTATTCGTCGATCCGGCCGCCGTCGAGGCGGCCATCGCCGAGGCGCAGCAGCCGTAGGCTTTCTCGGCGGCGGCGGGGTCTTCCGCCGCCGCTGCCGCAGAACGACTGCAGAGGCTTCCCGGGCGGTCATCGCCCATTGGGGACGCGGCCGCCCTTTTCGGCCTCGACCGGCCTCATCGCTTCCTCCGATCAAAACCAGCAAGATTATTCGAGTGAAGCGATCATCGTTTCGCGCCACATTCGCATCACCGAACAACACTCGTGAGGAGATGCAGAGATGCTCACCGTTGGCGACCGCTTTCCGTCCTTCGACCTCAACGCCGTGGTCTCGACCGACCCCAAGGAGGCGTTCACGCGCATCACCGACCAGTCCGAGCCGGGCAAGTGGAAGGTGGTGTTCTTATGGCCCAAGGACTTCACCTTCGTCTGCCCGACCGAGATCGCAGCGTTCGGCAAGCTGAACGAGGAGTTCAACGACCGTGACGCCGTCGTCTACGGTGCCAGCACCGACAGCGAGTTCGTCCACCTCGCCTGGCGGCAGCACCACGACGACCTCAAGGACCTGCCGTTCGCGATGCTGGCGGACATCAAGCGCGAGTTGAGCGATGCGCTCGGCATCCTCGACAAGCAGGAGGGCGTCTGCCTGCGGGCCACGTTCATCGTCGATCCGGACAACGTCATCCGCTTCGTCGCCGTGAACGACCTGAACGTCGGGCGCAACACCCAGGAGGTGCTGCGCGTCCTCGACGCCCTGCAGACGGACGAGCTTTGCCCCTGCAACTGGCAGAAGGGCGAGGACGTCCTGAAGGCGGCGTAACCTCGTTGCGAACCGGCCTGCGGAGCGCGCGCCGCCGGCGCGCCTCCGACCCCGCCGGCCGGGTGCAGCCCGGCTGTCGCCCGACCGGCCCGATTGCGCCCGTGGAGGATTAGGACCATGTCCATCGAAATGTTGAAGAGCCGCTTGCCGGACTACGCCAAGGACCTGAAGCTGAACCTGTCGTCGCTCGCCGCCGAGCAGGCGCTGAGCGAGCAGCAGAAGGCCGGGACGTTCGTGGCCTCGGCGCTGGCGGCGGGGGATCCGGAAGTGATCCGCGCGATCACGGCGGAGTTCGCGCCGAAGCTGACGCCGCAGGCGCTGCAGGCGGCGAAGGCGGCGGCGGCCATCATGGCCATGAACAACGTCTATTACCGGTTCGTGCACTTGGCCTCCGCCAGCGATTACAAGACGCTGCCGGCGCGCCTTCGGATGAACGTCATAGGCAAGCCGGGCGTGGAGAAGGTAGATTTCGAGCTGTGGTCGCTCGCGGTGTCCGCGATCAACGGCTGCGGCATGTGCATCGACTCCCACGAGCGGGAGCTGCGCAAGGCCGGGCTGGGTGCGGAGGAGATCCAGGCGGCGGTGCGGATCGCTTCGGTGGTCCACGCGGTGGCGGCGACGCTTGCGGGCGAGAGGGTGTCGGCGACGGACGAGGTTCTCGCGGCTTAACGGCGGCGGGCTAGGGACGCAAAGGGACGACGGACGATGAAGAACAATCGCGGCCTCGCGCTATGGGTGATCATCGGCTTCGTCGTCCTGTTGCTGTTCACGCAGCTGCAACCGGCGGGGCAGCAAGCCACCCAGACGCAGCTGCCGTATTCCGACTTCATCGCCAGCGTCAACGACGGCCGCGTCTCCAGCGTGACGATTCGCGGCCAGGAGATCAGCGGCCGCTTCGAAGAGGGGCAGGTGTTCCGGACGTTCGCGCCGGAAGGCACGGACGTGGTGGCGACGCTGCGCGAGAGGGGCGTGCGCATCGTCGCCGAGCCGCCGCCGCAGCCGAGCATGCTGTGGTCGCTGTTCATCTCCGCCTTTCCGGCGCTGCTGCTGATCGGCGTGTGGATCTACTTCATGCGGCGGATGCAGGGCGGCCCGGGCGGCGTGCTCGGCTTCGGCAAAAGCCGCGCCCGGCTCCTGACCCAGGACACCCGCAGGCTCACCTTTGCCGACGTCGCCGGCATTGACGAGGCGAAGCAGGAGCTCGAGGAGTTGGTCGAGTACCTCAGGGCGCCGGACAAGTTCCGCCGCCTCGGCGGCCGCATCCCCCGCGGCTGCCTGCTCGTCGGCCCTCCCGGCACCGGCAAGACGCTGCTGGCCCGCGCCATCGCCGGCGAGGCCAACGTTCCGTTCTTTTCCATCTCCGGCTCCGACTTCGTCGAGATGTTCGTGGGCGTCGGCGCCTCGCGTGTTCGCGACATGTTCGAGCAGGCCAAGCGCAACGCGCCCTGCATCGTCTTCATCGACGAGATCGACGCCGTCGGCCGGCGTCGCGGCGCCGGGCTCGGCGGCGGCCACGACGAGCGCGAGCAGACGCTGAACCAACTCCTCGTCGAGATGGACGGCTTCGAGGCCAACGAGGGCGTGATCATCATCGCCGCCACCAACCGCCCGGACGTGCTCGACCCGGCGCTGCTGCGTCCCGGCCGGTTCGACCGGCAGGTGGTGGTGCCCAATCCGGACGTGCTCGGCCGCGAGCAAATCCTCAAGGTGCACATGCGTAAGGTGCCGACGGCGCCCGACGTCGACGCCCGGGTCCTGGCCCGCGGCACGCCGGGGTTCTCCGGCGCCGACCTGGCCAACCTGGTCAACGAGGCGGCGCTGCTCGCCGCGCGGGCCGGCAAGCGGCTGGTCGGGATGATCGACTTCGAGGCCGCCAAGGACAAGGTGATGATGGGCGCGGAGCGCCGGTCCATGGCGATGACTGAGCAGGACAAGCGGCTGACCGCCTACCACGAGGCCGGCCACGCCCTGGTCGGGCTGCTGGTGCCGGGCAACGATCCGCTGCACAAGGTGACCATCGTACCGCGCGGCCGCGCCCTGGGGCTGACCGCGAACCTGCCCGAGCGCGACCGTTACACCTTCAAGCAGAGCGAGATCAAGTCGCGGCTGGCGATGATGTTCGGCGGCCGGGTCGCCGAGGACCTGATCTTCGGCAAGCAGGAGGTCACCACCGGCGCCACCAACGACATCCAGCAGGCGACGAACCTCGCCCGGCGGATGGTGACCGAGTGGGGCATGAGCGAGCGGCTGGGCCGGCTGCGCTACAACGCCAACGACGAGGAGGTGTTCCTCGGCCATTCGGTGACCCGCAGCCAGCACCTCTCCGAGGACACGGCCAGGCTGATCGACGAGGAGGTGCGCACCATCGTCGAGCACGCCGAGGCCGAGGCCCGGCGCGTGCTGGCGGAGAACATCGACGCCCTGCACCGGGTGGCGCAGGCGCTGCTCGAGTACGAGACGTTGTCCGGCGAGGACACCCGGCGGATCCTCCGCGGCGAGGCGGTGGAGCGCGGCGACGCCGGCCGCGCCGAGCCGCCGGCGCACAAGGCCTCGGTTCCGACCGGCGGGCGGAGCGAGCCCAAGCCCGACACCGGGCCGATCGGCGGCCCGGCGCCGCAACCGCAGGGGTAGGGGCCGAGGAACGGCCCTGCTACTCCGGGACGGCCTCGCCCGAACCGCCGGCCTCGGCCGGGAAGTCGCGAAGCTTCGGCAACCCGTCGCGAACGGAAAGTACCCGCTCCGCGTAGTTCAGGTGGACCGACGGCGCGAACGCCAGGTCCGGGAGGACGGCGGGGTAGACATCGACGAAGCCGAAGCCGACCAGCTCGCTCATCACGTGGCCGCCGCGGCGGGTGCAAAAGCGCCGCGCGCTCATCCCGCCCTTGTGGAAGCGGCCGAGGAGGTCCTCTCCGCGGGTGACGCGGACGTGGTCCGCCGGCCAAAGGGTGAAGGCCACGAACGGCGCCCCCGAGTGGTGACGGCAGGAGGCGCAGTGGCAATAGCCCATCTCGACGGGCTCGCCCATGGCCTCGATCTCCACCGCCCCACAGAAGCAGGTTCCGCGAAAGCAGGTTTCACCGTGCGTTCCGGCCATGGTTCCTCCTCAACGCATCTCGCCTTATTGTAAAGGTTGGGATTATTGCAGCCGAGCGCGCATCTCTAGCAAGGACGTGGGCCGCGGCTGGCAGGATCGGCGTCCATCGGCGGCGGGGCGGGGACGAGCGGTGGCCAGGATCCGGTTCGAGTTCGACGGCATCAGCAAGACGGTGGCGGTTTCGCCGGGGTCGCGGCCGACCCTGCTCGCCATCGCCCGGGACAACCAGATCCCGCTCCTGTTCAACTGCGAGGCCGGCGCCTGCGGCGCCTGCATCGTCGAAATCGAGACCAGCGCCGGTGCGGCGAGCGGCCCGGGCGAGATGAGCGACGCCGAGGCCTTCTTCCTTCGCGCCATCGGCAAGCCCGAAGGCGAGGGGACGGACGGCTCGCGGCTGGCCTGCCAGTATCGGCCGGGCGACGACGAGGAGGTCCGGGTCCGTTTCGCCAGCGCCACCTGCTCCTTCTGAAGGCGACGGTGGCCGTCGTCAGCCGCTTCGCGCCCAGCCCCACGGGCGATCTGCATCTCGGCCACGCCTACTCCGCGATCTACGCCCATGACGTCGCGCGCGCAGCAGCCGGCCGGTTCATCGTCCGCATCGAGGACCTGGACCGCGGCCGGTGCCGCGAGGCGTTCGTCGCCCGCCAGCTCGAGGATCTCGCCTGGCTCGGGCTGAGCTGGGAGGAGCCGGTGGTGCGGCAGTCGGCTCGCATGGGGCTGTACGCCGCGGCGCTGGCGCCGCTCGAAGGTATGGGCGTCACCTATCCGTGCTTCTGCACCCGCAAGGAGATCCGCGACGAGGTGGCCGCGGCCGGCGGCGCGCCGCATGTGGCGGCTCCGGACGGGACCTTCGTCTATCCCGGCACCTGCCGCCGCCTCCCGGCAGAGCGGCGGCGCGCGTTGGTGGCGGAGGGGCGGCCCTACGCGATCCGCCTGGACATGGCCGCGGCCGGCCTGCTTACCGGCCCGCTCCTCTGGCACGACCGGAATCGCGGCCCGCAGCGGGCCGA
>Ga0209573_1001023_pt1 | contig 48171 bp, 45 predicted proteins | sample TNRBio252014_DNA_FD_185870 | JGI IMG/M metagenome (GOLD analysis project Ga0209573, IMG submission 185870) | Wastewater treatment Type I Accumulibacter community from EBPR Bioreactor in Madison, WI, USA - TNR Reactor_6/25/2014_ DNA (SPAdes)... | ecosystem: Engineered > Bioreactor > EBPR >... | reverse complement strand
TCGGGCGCATCGGGCGCAAGATCGTGCTCAGACTCTCAAAAACCGGGGGAGGTGTCGCCAAGCACAAAGCCTTGATAGACAAGGCCTGCGAGCCTCCGGAGCCAATCGCGCCGCTTTTGGCCCGCGATCGTCCGCCCGCACCCGATTGGGACACGATGGCACCCGGCGGATGCGCGATCTGACCCCGCTCGAGCGCGATCAATCAAATGGCAAAAGCGGCGTTCGGGATAAAAGCAGAAATGTGCGCTTACGACGGATTTACTTCTGAGTAGATGCCTGCGGTCGCTGATGCAAGGAACGCAGATACGCGTTTTCTGACAGCGGCTTCACCGGGCGTTCGGGGGTGGTGATCATCGTTTCCACGCGGTTCTGGCTGCCAGCGATGAGTCCGGCGATGATCTGCGCCTCGGGAAGGTTTTTCCAGTATTTTTGCGGCATCTCGGACTGCATGGCCTGCACCTTGAGACGGGCGGGGTTGAAGATGCTGCGGTAGTAGGTGCGCCAGAGGTCGTCGTGTGCGTCGGCGGCGGGCGCGTCATGGCGGCTCATGCCGGGCATGAAGGCCATTTTTTCGCCATCCCAGCTCACGCACTCGTCCGGCGTCAGAATGGACCAGTCCATGCCTGCGAAGCGCTTCTGAAAAAACGGCGCGGCCAGTCGCACGATGCGATAGGCCGGCTCAAACCATGCCACAAATTGCTCGCGGCCGGTTTGGTCATCGACACCGACGAGGCGGAAGCGCACGAAGGCGTGCATCTTGTGGATGTCGCGTCCCACGGCCTTCGCCCACACCTGGCACTGTCGCGTGTCACGGTCTGCTGGCATGGCGAGCAAATGCCGCTCACCGCCAAGCGTGAGGCGATGCAGAAGACGGTACAAAATGGCAAAGCGGCGCTCATCCGTGTGTGCGCAAATGCTCGCGGCCAGGGAGAGGAAATCTGGCGGCACTTTGACCCTGCTGATGCCTTCGGAGGGCGTGGGCAATGTTTCCCGCAGCAGGCTGGGGCCACGCGTGGCATCCACCCAGTCCACGTTCTCTGGCGACACGCCGCGATGAAGCAGCTCGCGGGCCTTAGCACGCCAGGCTTCAAACGTGGGTTCGATGTCAGCCGTGATCATAGCTGGCCGCCGAGCGCCATCACCGCGTCGGCGCGTGTGGCTGCGGGAGGGGCGTTGAAATTGAGCTCGAGCTGCTTCGGGCCGGGGAGGAAGTGCTGGCGCAGATCGGCGCTTTCGAGCAAGGCTGCGCGAGGGCGGTGATCGGCGGCGACGATGAAGGGCATCACTTTTTTGAGGTTCACGCGCATGCGCTGGAGATCGACGAGCGTGAGGCGTGACCAACGACGCGCGGCGAGGATGCGGGCGACATTCACCGTGCCGAGGCCGGGAATGCGCCACAGCAGCTCCTGCGAGGCTCGATTGATGTCCACGGGAAAGACTGGACGGTTGCGCAGCGCCCAGGCGAGCTTTGGATCGAGCTCGAGGTCGAGATTCGGGTCTTCTTTCGGCAGCAGCTCGCCCACATCGAAGCCGTAAAAGCGCAGCAGCCAGTCGGCCTGGTACAAACGATGCTCACGCACGAGCGGCGGCGGCTTGATCGGCAGCAGCACGCTCGGCTCGGGAATGGGGCTGAAGCCGCTGTAATAGACACGGCGCAGCCGGCAGTCGCGATACAGCTCGTCCGCGCGATGCAGCACGAGCGCGTCGCTGGAGTCGTCCGCGCCGACGATCATCTGCGTGCTCTGGCCGGTGGCAAAGGCGGGCGCTTTGACACGCGGGCGGTTCACGATCTGTCGCGCCGCTTTTTTCGCCGCGAGGTTTTCATCAATGCGCTCGCGGATGCCGTGCATGGCCTGCATCGTGTTCGTGAGGTTCTTTTCCGGCGCGAGTCGGTCGAGGCTCTGCTGCGAAGGCAGCTCGATGTTGATGCTGATGCGGTCAGCGTAGCGCCCGGCCTTGTCGATGAGCGCCTGCGAGGCCTCGGGGATGGTTTTGAGATGAATGTAACCGCGGAAGTGATGCACCTCGCGCAACTGCCGCGCGACCTCGATGACCTGTTCCATAGTGTGGTCCGCGCTGCGCACGATGCCGCTGCTGAGGAAGAGACCCTCGATGTAGTTCCGCTTGTAGAAGTCGAGCGTTAGCTGCACGACCTCCTCCGGCGTGAACCGCGCGCGCTGCACGTTGCTGGAGCGGCGGTTGATACAGTAATGGCAGTCGTAGAGGCAGACATTCGTCAGCAGCACCTTCAAAAGTGACACGCAGCGCCCGTCCGGCGTGTAGCTGTGGCAGATGCCCATGCCGCCGGTGGAGCCGATGCCTTTGCCGTCACGCGAGTCTTTTCTCGCCGCTCCAGAACTCGCGCATGAGGCGTCGTACTTCGCCGCGTCGGCCAGGATTTCGAGTTTGCGCGTGAGTTCCATGAGTTCAACCGAACAGTGCATGAAATACGCCGTTGGTCATGCCTGGAGCGCGGTTTTTTTCGCTTATTACATCGTCCGCTTCACCTCCTGAGCCGTCCACTCCATGAAGCCTGATTTGACCCCATGTCGGATGCGCCGTGTGCCTGCTATCCCGGCTTTCGCAACTGGCGCACATCTTCATAATTCCGCCTCTGTCTCGCGCTGCTTCAAAATCGTCCCTCTTTGAAAGCTACACGACAAACTGACCACGGTGGTTGCCCCAGGACTCAGTCTGGGACAAACTCGGCCTAGTTTATGAGTCAGACCAGCCACTCCAAACTGCGTCCTGCGGCTGCAACAGTCGCTGGGTGGCTGATTCTGCTGCTTCAGAGCCTTTCCCACGGCTCCGGGCCACCGGCAGACGGTATTCTCGATGAAACCCGGGCCTTGAGCGCGGAGACACACCGCCAACTGGCCGACGAACTGCGGCAATTTCGCGAAGATCTGAAGTGTGACGCCTGGATCACCGCTACGAGCTTTATCCCGGCGGAGGTCACCCTGCGCAGGCAGGCGCAGATCACCCGGCGCGAATGGAGCGGTGAACGCCCGGCGGTGCTCATGGCCTATGACCGCGCCACGAACAGCGGGGCCATGTCCTTTGCTCCCGAGCTATGGGCGCGTCACTCTTCTGCGGAACTCATCGAGATCATGCAGGAATCCCGCCGCACCCTCGGTAATACGGCGCTCACGCTCGACGAGCGTCTGGCGCTGGCCACCCGCTCCTGGATCGACCGCCTGCGCCTGATGGAAAGCGCACGGCTCCGGCACACGCTGACCCTTCAGCGTGACGAAAAGCAGCTCGCACAGGCCGTCATCTCCTTGCTCGCGGGCGGAGCCACCATGCTCGCCCTGTTCGGTCTGGCCTCACGCAGACATTCCACCCACAGCGAGCACCGCTTCCTCTTCCCCGAGGTGCATGTGGACATGCGCCTGGGCGCACCCTACGGCGGTGGAGTCAGTGCCGAGATCATGCACAGTTCGGGTGGGCAGTAACACCGCCGGGTGCCTCACTCCTCGTCCTTGGCAGGCTCATTTTCCCGGATGCCTCTTTTCTCCAGCATCTTGTCGAGCTCCACCACATACTTCCACGGCAGCTTCTTGCGCTGGTACTTGCGGAAGAGCAGATCGCGCAGCTCCAGCCAGCGCTCCGGCTCGGGCTGTTCCAGCGGCATCCATTTCTCGCCGTCAGGATGCGCCACCTGAAACTGCCACTCGCGTGAGTTCCAATACGCGCGGATGTACTGCTTGCGGCCATCCTCAATTCGTTCGTGCCACTCGTGGATTTGGTTTTTGGTCATTGAGAGCGGGCAGGATGCGCTAGTATCGTCCGCATGCAAGCCGCCAGCCACAGCAGTGCTCCTGCCCTGCCGAAACTCCTCCTTTATCTTTTCGCCGTCATGCTCGGCGGAGCGTTGCTTGCCGTGCCGCTGTTTCATCTGGGCAAAGCGGGCCACGCCTGGCTTTCCGCATCGTCTTTTCGTGAAAGCGGCCTCGTCATCTGGCTGCTTGGTGAAATTGAGAAAGCCGGCTTCAACCGCTACTTCAACCGCGCCGTGCTCGTTTGTGCCATCGTGCTCATCTGGCCGTTTCTGCGCTGGGTGCGGCTGGATCGCTCACTGCTGCCGGTCTGGAGACCGTTTGGCACCGGCCTGAAGCAATGGGCGCTGGGTTTTTCGCTCGCCAGCGGCCTGCTGCTCGTGCTCGGCCTCATTTTTTTCCAGCTCGGTGCTTATCAACTGCGTGCCGACACCCGCTGGTGGCAGCTCGGCGAGGCCGTTACCGCCGCTCTCGGAGCCAGCATCGTCGAGGAGTTCTTTTTTCGCGGCCTGCTGCTGAGCCTGCTGCTGCGCACGATGTCTTTGCGTTCAGCGCTGCTCGCCGGAACCTTTGTTTTTGCCCTCGTTCACTTTCTAAAACCGCCCGAAGGCTGGCAGATCGAAGATGCCGCCGTCACCTGGAGCAGCGGTTTCCTGGTCCTGAGGCAAATCGCCGCCGGTTTTGGCGACACCCAGTTTCTTCTGGCTGAATTCGCCACGCTGTTCGCCGTCGGCTGGGTGCTGGCGCAGGCGCGCATGCAGACCGGGGCGCTGTGGGCCGGCATCGGCCTGCATGGCGGCTGGGTGTTCGGTTTGAAATACTTCAGCGGTATCACCAGCTATAACAGCGGCTGGCTGCCCTGGATCGGAAACAATCTGAAAATCGGCCTCGCCCCGCTGCTGACCGTCCTGCTCACCGGCTGGATCGCCTCCCGCCTGCTGCGCCCCCGATAATTCATTTGCGCCGCGCCTCATGACACGGAACATGCCGCGCAGCAGCCCCTCGCCTGAGTGGCGGAATTGGTAGACGCGCCAGACTTAGGATCTGGTTGAGCAATCAGTGCAGGTTCGAGTCCTGTCTCAGGCACCAATCCTTGTAAATCAAGGGTTTAAGCACCATTGGTGGCTCAAGAAACAATCACGAAAATTTCTTGGCTGTGCACCGGCTGTGCATCTGTAGCGACCAAACCGCGCCCGTGGCAGCGGCTCGCGGTCCCAGCCAATGGGCAGAAATTCCCCGGCTCAAAACCCATTCCAGCGGCCCCCGGCCTCGATCTCGGCACACTTTCCGCCTGTCACGCTCCGCTTCCGTGGCTGCATCATTCCCCGCGCTGAACTGCTCCACAGCTTTTGATGAGGTGGGATAACGATACGACAGCCTTTTTACCCTCCTCCACTCGCTGCCTTTTGGGGATGCCGCTGGCGTTCCTACTTGGGCCGCTCCCTGCCGTTGCTACTTTCTTATCTGGCTGAACTCTCGTATGGCCCTCCCGCACGCACAGAAACGGCCCCTCGCAGCGCCGGAGCTGGTTTTCCTGGCTCTTTGGCTTCATCCTGCCCCCTGCCGCGCCAAAAAAGAAAAAGGGGGCGGTCCGGCGGCGGCTCAAGGAAGCACGGTCAAGCCCTCGGCTTTCGCGGTCTGGCCCTGCCGGTCATCGAAGCTCAGGAACTCCCCCGCGCTCATCTCCAGCGCCAGCGCGACGTGCAGCAGGTCTAGCGAGCGCACGGCTAGCTTGGCGGCATGGCGACGGCTCAGACGGTGCGCACAGCGGAACACGCCCGGCCAGTCCACCGGCGGCAGGGTGTAAAAGCCGCTCCGCAGGTCGTGGCGGAGCGTTCGCAGTGCTTTCAATGCCTGGCTCCGCCGGATGCGTTTGGCCGCGAGGTTCCGGCGGACGGCGTTCACGATCTCCAGCCGGTGCAGTTCCGTGAAAAAGACGGGGCCGCTCGCCCTGCCCATGGCCGCCAGCGCGTCGGGTGTCTCCGGCTCCCGCAGGTAGAGTTTCAAAAGCAGGCTGGAATCCGCGTAGGCCATGCGCTCAGAGACGTTCGGCGCGGAACGCCTCCAGCTCGGCACTGGCCCCGATCACCGGCTCAGGAAAGGTTTCTTCCAGCTCCGCCAGCCGCGTCTTGCGCCAGTCTTCCCCGGCGGCAGGTTTGGCACCGTTCACGGTCAAAGTTTGGCTGGCTGGCGGCATCAGCCGCGCCACTTCCTTCCCGCCGTCCACGATGGCGACGCTTTCGCCACGCATCACCAGCGCCATCCACGCGGGAAGGTTCTGGCCGAATTGCTGGAGAGTCGCGACGCTCATGCCCGGAGCATATCCGTCGGGCGGAGCAGCGGCAAGGCGGAATTCTCCCGGTGAAACTGCCGCCCTTCTTTTTTGAGCCAGCGAAATTCAGAAAAAAGAGCTTCCCACAGATTGAGGCACCTCGGCGGAAGTGCCTTTTATCTCTTGTTTGGTTCCATTGAATTTCCCACATTCGCATCTTCTTGTGGCTGTGGCACTGCCAAATTGGCCGCCTTTTGGATTCCACATAATGGGCAGCGATATGAATCAAATTCTTCCGAGGCATTCATGACTTCGCCAACCTCGGTGCAATAACAAATGGGAATGCCTGTCTTTGACGCTTCCCAAACTCTTTGCTCGCGCACAAACCGGCGTGCCCAGTAAACGCTCAAAAAGATTTCTGCCAAGAAAACCACCCCAAGAATGACTTCATCGTTCAGAACCTCATGAATGCTCTTTATGAAAAGGCCCAAGAAGAACCTGAACAAGCCCAGACCGAAAAGCAAAAGACCAGCCAGTAAGAACGCCATGCCCCCAAAAACAGCCCCACCTTGAAGCGCTTCGCTCTTGGGGTATTTCAACAACGCTGCGAGGAAGAAACATGCTCCCAAAACACAGCCGATAAAGAAAGCTGTTTGCTGCCAGGGTTCAGGCAATCCATCACTCGGCGCACGGCCAGCGGCCAAAAACGCATGCATGTTTTCATTCCATCGGCTGAAGTTGGCTTGTATTGATACCATCAAGAGATCATGCCACGGGGCCGCTTTACTGCCACAGCAGCCTTAGTCTGGAATGAAGTAAAGCTCGCCCGGAGTGCGAAGCACCTCCGGGCAAGCTCCTTTCTTCAATTCTTTGGTTCCAATCACTTCTCTCGTTTCACCACTTCTCTTGTTAAAGCGGCCCTTCCATTTGGCCCCGGTTCGGCCCTCATTTGGCCCTTGGATGCGCCGGTAGCCGATTGGTCTCCCATCGGTAGCCGGTCGGCTCATCTGATCCTTGGCTGCGTCCAACATGCTCAGAGCATTCAGATTCATGCTGCAAGCATGCGCCAAGCATCGAAACGGATGCGATTCGCACAAATCCAAATCACCGGGCCGCCTTGCCCTTCGCTGCCGCGATCTCCCGCCGCAGTTCCTTCGACCATTCGAGATCATTCTGCCGGTTGGTTCGTGCGCGATTGGTAGCCTGCGCCCGTTCCTTCATCATGGCCGCGATCTTCTGCCGCAGCTCGTCACGGTTCATGCCGATGCCAAAGAAAACGGTGCGGTATCCGAAACGCACCTTGGCAAGACGGCCGGAATTTTCGAGATAGTCCACCTTCACGCGCACCGCTTTATCCGAGAGCATGAGGCCAGCGGCCTGCCTTCTCTCGATCTCCTTCTTGTCCGCTCGCTGGCGGGCCTTCACGCCCACCCATCCCGCCGCACGCGCCGCGATGTCCTCGCGGGTGCAGCGGTTCCAGCGGCGTTCCCCCGTCACGCTCAGGATGGCGGCATACACGCGGAACTCATCCCATGAGAGCTGCCCCTCGTGCCGATTCACTCGCTGCCCTCGATTCTGATTGCGCACGCCATGAATCGAGTCCCACCATGAATTCCGCTCGCCCTGGCCGTTCATCGTCATGGTGAAGGTGTTCACGCCCTCCCAGCTCTCCGCTTTGCGCATGGCTCCGGTTTTGACGAGCCATGCGGTCAGTTCCTCCGCCGTTCGCACCGCCGTTGCCAGCACCGTTCCGCCAAGGTTCACATTCGATGCCACCGCCCCCAGCAGGAAAGCACCCTCATCCCATGTTTTCGGCTGATACTTCTCCCAAAGATCGGGCCGCTTCTTTTTCAGCTCCCGCAGCAGGTCCGGCTCGCCACTGTAATCAGCCTCCTCGGCCTTGCGGGCGATGCTTCGCCCGACATGCAGCAGGCTCCAGTCAAGCATGCGCTCCATCACGTTTTCCGGCCTGTCAGGGTAGGCCATAGCAGTCAGCGCACAGCGGATAAAGCTACGCGGTGGAGTTGTCCAAATGTCTCCCATGTCTCATGCCTCCAGGTTGATCCAACGCAGGCTTGCGCGGCACCGCTGGCGATGGCATGAAGGAGCTACCACACTGCATCATGTCAAAGCCCGGTTGCGCCGCCAAGGTGCGCCGGGTTTTGTGTTTCGGTGTTGGGTTGAATCAGTTCGCCGTGCGCGGCCCCTTCTTTTTTGCGGGCGGCTCATGCGGCAGGTATTCGTGCAGGAGGTTCATCAATGCTTGGTTCTCCTCATTCTGACAGCATAGGTCTGGTATCACTTCCTCGGCGATGACGCGCTTCAATTTCTCGATCAATGCTGGCAGCTCTTGTGGCTGGAAATGCAGCATGGGGATTTTCGCTTCGTCCCGCAGTTCACTGGTAGTTTGATCTTGTTTCAGTGATATACGCCCCCACCCATTCAGGTAGCAGTCAAAGCCCAGCGGTGGTTCGTTGTAGTTCATACGCTGCCCTCCTTCTCAAAGCGTTCGACTTCTGCCACGCTGATTCTCACGAGACGCCCAAGCCGTAGCGGCTTGATGCGCCCCTCTCGAATCCATCGTCTGATGGTGACTTCGTGTGCGCCGAATCGGCGCGAGATTTCCGCCACGGTAAAATGCCGTGGCCCTGCTTGAATTTCATGGTTCATCTTTGGAGTAGCGTTGCTTTGCTCCGTGGCCTGGCCTCATGCGTGGAGCGATTCGGGCAGTGTGTCACTGTTCGTGACAACGAAACCATGCCCGCCGTGCTCGCTCTCCCAGATAGCGAATGATGTAATTGGCAGGGAAGGGGGCAGCCCTGAATGCACCGGCTGTGCAACAGGTCAGGCTTCCAAGTAATCATAGGTGATGGCTCGCGCAAGCTGGAAGTCATTCATGCACCCTCCCTCTCAAAGCGTTCGACTTCTGCGCTGGTGATTCTCACCAGACGCCCAAGCCGTAGCGGCTTGATGCGGCCCTCGCGAATCCATCGTCTGATGGTGACTTCATGCGCGCCGAATCGGCGTTTCAAATCCGCCACGGTGAAATGCCGTGGCTCGGTGTGTTCTTCAATTTTCATATAGCTCAGGTGTGATGCCTGACAATGCGGTTCTACATTGAGGCGGTTAGAGTTTCGGGCATCGCTGCCTGAACCTTGCTCTTGTTCCGCCCTCCACCTGCGAGCTAGTTTGACCGGGGAATGCTGCCGTCTTGATTCGCGATTACTCACGGAGCGCTTAGCCAGCATGCCTCACACTCACCATCGAAGACGATTTCGATAGTGGCGTTTATTCGTGCTTCGTCAAGTGTCCCAATGATTGGGCCTATGGCATAAAATTTCTCGGGCCTGAATGGATTATGCAGAGCGTGCCGCACTCAAGCACCGCACCCCCTCCCCCACCTTTGACGATCTGTGCTAATTTGTTCATGCCGTGCGTGCGGTGCGCTTCGTCGCGGCCTTCACCGTCGGCGGTTTCACAACTTCCGGCACTGTGAAGGCGATCACCTTTCCCGGCTCTGCCACATCTCCCAGCAACGCGCCCAGCCCTGCCGTGATGCTACGGCGCTTGTCGGCGTAGTGCTTCGCAGTCGTCGCGATGTGCGCGTGTCGCAGCACTTGCTGTGCGGCAAAGATGCCCTGCTCATTCGCGAGGATGCTGCCCAGCTCCTTGCGCAGCGTATGCAGCGGCTTCTGATCCGTGATGCCCTGAACCTTGAGCCACGCATAAAGCGCCTGAAAATGCTCCTGCGCACGGTAGTAGCCCACGGGTGCCTTGTGATAGCGTTCCTTCCGTTTGGACTCGATCACGAACGGCCCGCGTGCCTGCGCCTTCCAGCCTCGCAGCAGTGCCAGTAGCTCCGCGTCACAATCCACCTTGGCCTCTGACTCCTTCGACTTCGGCTCAAGATATTCTGTGCGGCAGATGTGAATCTGCCCCAGGTCAAACTTCACCTGCTCCCAGGTCAGCGTGTCGAGTTCCCGTTTCCGCAAACCAGCCAGCAAGCCGAGACAGAAAATCTTGAACTGCTCAGCGCGTGCTGGCTCTCCGGCGAGGTCACGTTTCGCGGCCTCGATCAACTGCCGCGCATCCACTTTTGACACATACTTCTTACTCCCCTCATCCTCCAACGAAACGCCCTTGAACGGCAGCGGCTCCGGCAGCGTGAGCTTGGCCCGCAGATGCTTCAAACGATCCTTGCGGTTGCTGAACAGACTCCGCGCACTGCGAATCATGGAGTTCACCGTATGCTTGGCACGCTGTAGCATCAGCGGATTGCCGCCATGCTCCGCCAGATAGGCCAGCTTCCATTTCTGGACGCGCTCATCTTTGAGCACACTCAGCGATAGCGCATTCACCTTGGCCTGCCACGCATCCACCCCGCCGTTGTAGCGGTCCCGGCGTGAGACGTAGATGATGCGGCCCCGGCGATCTTTGCGCGGCTGCCCGTCCTCATTCAGCGCCGCTTGATCTCCGATGCCTGCCACGCCCGCCGCGATGGAGCGCAACGCCTGCACATACGCCCGCCCGGTGGATTTCCTCAACTCTACGGTGGCCTCCAGCTCCGCCAGATACTCGCCGATGGTGGCGCATCCTGTCCGGCGTGCGGACTTCGGATTGTGCTCCGCCAGCGCCTCATCCCAGCCCTTTTCCAGAATCGTGCGGTAGATAGCCTGCGCCTTGCCCGCTGCCGCCCGCTTTTCCGACGTGCGCAGCTTGAACCGATGACGCTTCCCCAGGTGCGCAATTTGCACCCCATAGTGCGGACTCTCCTTGCCGCCCCGTCCGGCCACCTTTTCGACCCGCTCCAACCAGTAGCGAATATCCGTGCGGGAGACGCTTCCGGCACCCCTCGACTCCCCCGGCTGTGCATTCTGGCTGTGCACTGGCTGTGCATCTGAGGCGACCAAAAGCGCTTTGTCGAGTTTGCTCAAATTATGATGCGATGACGCTGGAACCCTTGATTTTGCTTGGTTTGACGTGCTCATGATGCAACTCTAACAAACTTGACGAAACCCGCAACAACTAGACTTAGGATCTGGTTGAGCAATCAGTGCAGGTTCGAGTCCTGTCTCAGGCACCACTCCCGGCGGCGGGCCGGATCAGATGCCGGCCTCGTGCATCGACGGCTTGCCGATGCTGTAAACTTTGAAGCCGATCTCACGCAGTCTGGCGTGGTCGAGCACGTTGCGGCCGTCAAAGATCCACGCGGGTTTCAGCATGGACTTGTAAATGGCCTCAAAATCCAACGCGCGGAACTCATCCCATTCAGTGAGGATGAGCAAAGCATAAGCACCTGCGGCGGCCTGCTGGGCGCTGGCGGCAAACTCGACGTTGGGATTGTCCGCTTGGATGGCGAGATCCTTGCAAATCTGCGGGACACCCACCTTGGGATCGTAAATGGAGAGGTTGGCCCGCTCTTCCAGCAGATCCTGGCAGACATAGATCGCGGCGGACTCGCGCGTGTCGTTCGTGTCCTTCTTGAACGCAAAGCCCAGCACGGCGATGCGCTTGCCGGTCACCGTGTTGAACAACGCGCGCAGGATGCGCTCCGAGAAGCGGTGCTTCTGCCAGTCGTTCATCTGGATGACCTGGTCCCAGTAGGCGGCGACCTCAGGCAGGCCGAAATGCCCGCAGAGATAGACAAGGTTGAGCACGTCCTTCTGGAAGCAGGAGCCGCCGAAGCCCACGGAGGCTTTCAGGAACTTCGGGCCGATGCGCGAATCAGAGCCGATGGCGCGCGCCACCTCGTCCACATCCGCGCCGGTTTTTTCGCAGAGGGCGGAGATGCTGTTGATGGAGGAGATGCGTTGGGCCAGGAACGCGTTGGCGACGAGTTTTGACAGCTCCGAGGACCACAGGTTCGTGGTGAGGATGCGATCACGAGGAACCCAGTTGGCGTACACGCTGACCAGTGTCTCCACTGCGGCGAGACCGGCCTCGGTCTGCTCTCCGCCGATGAGGATGCGATCAGGATTGTTGAGATCCTTCACCGCCGTGCCTTCGGCGAGGAATTCAGGATTGGAGAGCACCTGATGCTGCAAGCCTTTGGGGTCAGCCGCGAGGATCGAGTGGATCGCCTCCGCCGTACGCACCGGGATCGTGCTCTTTTCGACGATGATCTTCGGGCTTTCCGCCACCTCCGCGATGGTGCGCGCCACGGACTCGACAAAACGCAAGTCCGCCGCCTTGTTCGCTCCAACGCCGAAGGTTTTCGTGGGCGTGTTCACGCTGACGAAGATGATGTCCGCCGCATGGATGCCTTCCTTGACCGCCGTGGAGAAAAACAGGTTCCGGCCACGCGCCTCACGGACCAGCTCATCGAGTCCCGGCTCATAAACCGGCAGCTCATCCGAGTTCCAGGCCGCGATGCGATCGGCGTTGAGGTCCACCACATCGACACGGATGTGCGGGCATTTGGCGGCGATCATCGCCATCGTGGGGCCGCCGACATATCCGGCACCGATGCAGCAAATTCTCATGGTTCGTTTAAAAAGGGAGTTTTGATGATGTTTTCACAAGGAATGTGAAGGAGGAAACCACACAAAAGCAGGTGAGTCCGCCCCACGAAAGCATTTTCCTTTCCTCTTTCGTGCCGCCGGGCCACGAACCTGCAAGTGACGAGATTGGAACGCGTTTTCATCGGCCATGCGCTTCCTGCTTGTTTTCCTGTTCGCTCTCTGCCCGGCTCTCCTCGCCACACAACCAAACATAGTCTTTATCCTCGCGGATGACTTCGGCTACGGCGACCTCGGTTGCATGGGCTGCACGGATTTCGCGACGCCGAATATCGACCGTCTGGCGGCGGAAGGCGTGAAGTTCACCGACTTCTATGCCAACGCCCCCGTCTGCACGCCCACTCGCGCCGGGTTCATCACCGGCCGCTGGCAACAGCGCTGCGGGCTGGAGTTCGCGTTCGGCTATCAGGTGGAGCAGTTCCGCCGCGTGAATGGCGCCTGGGTGCCGGAACCAGACATTCATGCCCTCGGCCTGCCGTTGGGCGAAATCACCCTCGCGCAAAAGCTCAAAGCGGTCGGCTACTCCACCGGTGTCTTCGGCAAATGGCACCTCGGCTTCAAAGACGAGTATAATCCGGTGAATCGTGGCTTCGACGAGTATTTCGGCGAGCTGCTCGGCCATGCCGACTTCTACAAGCACGCCTACTACGACGGCACTCATGCCCTCCGGGACGGCCTCCAGCCGGTGAAGCGCGAGGGCTACTTCACCGACCTCGTCAACGAGCGCGCCGTGAAGTTCATCCGCGATCATCAAGCCAAGCCGTTCTTCCTTTATGTGCCGCATCTGGCCGTCCACGCCCCGTTTCAGCCGCCGGACGCGCCTGAAACACCCATGGTCACCAAAGAGTCGATGCACCATGGCAGCCGCGCCGTTTACAAAGCCATGGTCGAGCGCATTGACCTCGGGGTGGGCATGATTCTGGCCGAGCTGGAGAAAAACGGCCTCGCCGACAACACGCTCGTCGTTTTCTCCAGCGACAACGGCGGCGAGCGCTACAGCCGCAACGCCCCGCTCTTTCACCACAAGGCCACCGTGTGGGAAGGCGGCATTCGCGTGCCCTGTATAATGCGCTGGCCCGCCAAACTGCCGAAAGGCAAGGTCACCTCGCAAATGGCCATCACCATGGATCTGCACGCGACTTTTCTGGCGCTCGGAGTCCCGCCTTCAGGCGGGACTCCGAGCGAAAAACCACTGGATGGCATCAACCTCGTGCCGTTGCTCCTCAGCGACGCCAAGCAGATCGAACGCACGTTCTTCTGGCGCATCGACCGCTCCAATCGCAAGCAGAAGGCCATTCGCCATGGAAAATGGAAGTACATCAATGATGGCAACACGATGGACCTCCTGTTCGATCTCGAAACCGACATCGGCGAGCGTGTGAATCTCGGTTACCAGCACCCCGACGTGCTCGCAGACCTCAAATCACGTCTCAAAGCCTGGGAGGCCGAGATGGACGCGAGCGAGCGCGACATCTGGGTGCGTTGAACGCGGCTTACTTGAAGAAACGCCGCACCGAGTCAACCGCACGGTCGAGTGTCTTCTCCACCGCATTTTTCGGCGGCGGCGGTGGCGTTCTTCTCTTCACAGACACTGGTTTGGATGAAGTCTTCTTCACCGTGCTACTGCTGGTCTTCGGCTTCGTTGTTGACGTCGTTTTCGGTTTGGTTTCAGCCACGACCGTCTTTTTGATCTCCACTTTCGGCTCCACCGGTTTGGCCTCGGGCTTTGGCTCGGGTTTAGCCTCCGTCACCATCGCAACGGCCTTGCGCACCTCTTCATTGGGCATGGCAGGCTTGGTGACCACCACTGGAACCGGAGGCGTAGGTGGTGGCGCGGGTGCCACGACGACAACAGGTGGCGCGGCAGGCAGCAGGCCGGGCGCAGTGCCGTAGCCATAAAACTTCGACGGGCTCTCCGCCTTGGGCAGATGAAAATCAAACACGCTCACTCCGCTACGGCGCAGGCCCGCGAAGCTGCGGCCGTCGCTCGCGCCGAAGACGACGCGTTTGCCGCTTTTCTTGAGCTTGCCGAGGTAGATCATGACATGCGTCACCGGCAGCTTGCGCTTGGTTTCCATCGTGTTCGTCCAGAACAGCAGATCGCCAGGCTTCAAATTCGTGAACTCAGGATGATCGAAGGCCGTGGCGGTGGGTGTCAGATGAAGCTGCGTCTTCTTTTCCACCCAGTGGCACATCTCGTCTGACTGGCGCGGCACGCCTTTCAGTCCTTGGAATTGCAGCACATGATACACGGTACCAGAGCAGTCCATGCCGCCCTTGTTCGGCTCATTCGAGCCATACATGTAGCTCAGCTCCAGCCGTGTCAGCGCCAGGGCGCTTTGCACGAGGCTCTGCACCTGCTTGGGATAATTCTCAAAGCCGCTGAGGTCGTCGATGCTAATGGTGGAGACAGCCGCGGGCGGTGGTGTTTCAGCCACCTCGTTCGGTTTCGCCGGTGTTTTGCTCTTGGCGGAGGCCTCCGGTTTGGCGGTCGTTTTGGCGGATTTGGACGGGCTCGTGGTCGCTGCTGAAACATGTCCAGCCCATGCCAGACCGAGAGCAAACATGAAAAATCGCAAGGAAAGGTTCGTCATAAAAATCTGGGGAGGGGGTTATTAGCCTGGGTTTGGACGCATTTGCGGCCGATTTGATCAAATCATCATCCCATGCGGGCGATCACCGCACAGGCCACGCCCGCCATGAGCAGCGTGGCGGCCACGATGCGGATGCCGTAAGCGCGGCCTGAGTCGTGGCGTTCGCGATTGCCCAGCAGCGGGCCAAGGAAGGCCACGACCACAAGGCTCCAGATGCCGCGCGTGGCATAGACGACGTTCACGCCGATGGCGTCATGGTAGAAGGCGAGCGCGAGGGACAGGATAATCGCCTGCGCGGCAATCAAGATGCTGCCGCCGATGGACCACTGCGTGGCACGATTCCACGGAATCGGCGGTGCTTTGGGCAGCAAGGTCATGGCGAGGAGTGAAAGGCCGCCTGTGGTGCCAGCCAGCAGCGCCAGGAAGGTCTTCGGGCCAAAGGCAGGAGCCCACATTTGCAGCAACACGTCCGCCAGCGCGAAAAAAGCCGCGCTGATCAGCGCCATGACCACTGGCCCGGCGAGACGCGCACCTTTGGGTGTTTTGAAATCCGTCGCGCTCATCAGAAAGATGCCCGCCGTGGTGATGATGGCCGCGATCCACATCAACGGCTTCATGCTGCCGGCGATGAGCAGGCTGGCACTGAGGGCGACGAACACCACTTTCGATCCCAAAACAGGTGTGACGAGCGAGACATCGCCGCGCTGCATCGCGATGAAGGTGAACCAGCTTCCGGTGAAGAAGAGCACTCCGAGTCCGACAGGAATGTACCACAAATGCCAGGTCACCGGCTGCGTTTCAAACAAGGCCAGCGGCAGAAACGCGAGCGAACTGGTCCAGTTGTTGATATGGAAGCAGGCCATCGGATGCGCCCCCTCGTTGAGTGCTTTTTTCAGCAGCAACGACGCGATCGCATAGCCGATGGCAGCGACGAGCGGGAGCAGCAGATACCAAGGCAGGCTCATGCGCCGACGAGCTTCAACCCCCACGCGATGACCAGCGGTGTGGTGATGCAGCTCACGACCGTGGTCGCCATGACCACCTGCACCGCTGTGGACGCATGACCTCCGTAAAGCCGCGCGATCATGATGTTGAACACAGCGGAAGGCATGGCCGCCTGCACGACGATAACGCGCTTCAATTCCGTCGTGATCGGCAGAAAATAAGCGGTCGCAAGGAAGACCAGCGGGATGATGCCCAGACGCAGCACCGGGCTGAAAACAGCCACCTTCCACTGCATCGCCCCCTGGCCCCACAGATCCGCGATGGAAGCGCCGATGAGCAGCACCGCCAGCGGCACCGCACAGGCTCCGAGCATGGCAAAGGTGTTGTGCACGATTTGCGGCACATGCACATGCAGGCCGGTGAAGTTCAGCAGCAGGGAGACCAGGATCGTCATCACCGGCGCATTGAGCGCCAGGCGCCAGGGCGCTTTGTCCAAACCGGTGAGCAGGCCCACGCCCGCCGTCCAGCAGGCCAGCTCAACCCCGAGCGTGAAGGTGAACAGCACGCCGAGCGTGCCCTTGTCAGGAAAGAGCGCCGTGACGATGGGAATCGCCACGAAACCGTAGTTTTGCAGCCCGCAGGCCACGCTGAAGGTGCGGCGGCCCTCCCCTTTCTTCAGTCCAATCAGCGGAGACACGAAATAAGCGAACGCGATACCTATCGCGACGAGCGAGTAACCCAAACCGGCCGCGATTAGCACCGGTCCGAGTTTCATCACCGCCGGATTGCCCACCACGCGCTCGATGATCAACGCCGGCGTCAGCATCATCACCGAAAGCTTCATCAAGCTCGTGTCCGACTCTGGCTTCAGCAGCCCCGTCTTGCGGGCCAGCGCCCCGGCCGCCATCGTCAGATAGACGGGCACCGCCACGGAGAGAATGCTGAGGTAATCGAGCATGGAACGCCCTCCCGCTAGGTCGTGAATGGCCGATGTGCAAGTACCGCGGCATTCAGCCGCGTTTCCAAACCACCCACAGCTCCGGCGGCGCGGCGGCACGATTGATCGGCCGCAGGTGCTGCACTTCAAAGCGCCGCGAATCGAGCGTGGCGGCCCATTTGGCGATGCTACGCCCCTCCTCTGCCCCCCCTTCGTGTCCGGGATAAACCGCGATGGTGAGCAGTCCACCCGGTTTGAGCAGCTCCAACGCCTCCCGCACCGCGATCATCGTCGTCTCGGTGCGCGTGATGAGTGTTTTGTCCGTGCCGGGCAGGTAGCCGAGGTTGAACATCACCGCGCTGATTCTGGCATGCAGCTCAGTTGGCACATGTTCGCGCATCGTCTCGTGCCCGGAATGAACCAGCGTCGTCATCTCCGCCGGAACACGCTTCGCCGTCTCCACCAAAGCCGCCGCCTGCACATCAAACGCAAACACATGCCCGCCCGGACTCACGCACTGCGTCAAAAACAGCGTGTCATGTCCGTTTCCCATCGTCGCATCCACCACGACATCGCCGGGTCGCAGCCGGTCCTTCAGCATCAACTGCGCCCACAGCACGGAGGAAGGCAGGCCGCCGTTCGGGCTGGCGAGGAAGGGTTGGGAAGAGGAAGGCATGCAGGGGAATGTTAGCTCTCTCTCCACTCGAATAAAAGCCGGGAGTGATCGCTGAGCACTTCCATGTCGGCGGCTTAATGTTTGCTGCCGCAGACGCTGCATCATGCCGGAGTCGGGACGACCGCGAGCCTGCATCTGGCGCGGTGGTGTGAATGAAGGCGGGACAATGACAGGAGAACATGCCATGATTACGCGCATGCATGCTCCCACGCTGTATCTCGACACCTCGGTCATCGGTGGCTACTTCGATGATGAATGGAAAGACGCTACCCAGGAATTATGGCGACTGAGAGATGCGGGGCAGTTTCACTTTCAGACCTCGATCATCGCGTTCGACGAAATCACGCAAGCCCCTGATGAAGTGCGCGAGTTGTTCCACCGTACCTTCGCCGATCCAGCAAATTTGCTCATGGTGACAGAAGAGATGGAAGAGCTGGCCGAGGCTTATCTGGCGGCATCCGTGGTGAGTTCCAAATACACCGATGATGCCCGGCATGTCGCCGTCGTGGCAGTTTCACGCCTGGATTTCCTGGTGAGCTGGAACTTCAAGCATCTCGTCAATGTGCAGCGGGAGGCCGGCTTCAATGCGGTGAACCTCTTGCAGGGCTACCCGCCCGTGCGTATCATCAACCCACTCCAATTGATCTATGGCAACACCACCGAAAGCGTTTGATGCCGTCGCCGCCTCCCGGCAGTGGCGCGAGACCACCAGCCGTAAGCTGGACGCGATGAGCCGTGCCGAACGGCTGGCTCACTATGCATGCTTGATGAAGCAGGTGACCGGCGTGGCGGCTGCCAGCGCCAAGGCTGTGAAAGTGTAGCTCAAGCTCGGCATGGAAGTCGCCGACATCTCCATGCGCACCCTCTGGGCCGCCGGTCTGCGTCCGCAGACGCTGCATCACGCCGAAGTCGTTGAAGTCGGCAAAACCGCGAGCCTGTATCTGGCGCGGTTATTGAAGGCGGTAGTGTAGCAAAAATGGCAATCGTCACATTGACGTTGTGTGGCCACGAATGAATTTAATCCCATGCGCGCCAAAAAATCATCGGTCCGTGTTTCAAAACCTGTTCTGGAACGCATGCTGCGAAAGTTGCAGCGTGCCGAAGACTTGATTCAAGATGTATGGGAGTCACTCGAGGATCTTCCAAAGGGCACAAGAAACGCCAGGATGAGAACGGACAAATTGATCCAAACTCAGTGCATGATTTCAAATCAAAAATCCAACCTCATTCGAGATTGGGAAAGATCATCATGGTTTGATGAGCATGACCATTTGGATTTTCTCCGTGCTATCGAAGATGAATTTAAGCTCTCCGCACTCGCTCGAAAACAAAAGCTGTGATTGTCCTTAAACTCTACCTGTGATGAACCCGGAACGACCGAAAGGCGAGCCTACCGCACCGATCCGAGTAACGAAGACACAGGAAATTAATGAAGGTTGCAGCACTACTGCTGATGGCTGTTATGGCTGCGTCGGCATGATCGCGATCCTTCTATGTTGTATCGGATTCCTCGGCTTGAGAGTTGCTTTTCGAGGTGCCACTGAGACGTCTAATGGTGGGGTTGAGATTCACCAGCGACCAGACAATTCTACCGATGTAAAAGATCATTTGCTCAAGCCCAATGCAGGTCCACCGCACCAGGCTGCGTCAACTTTCATCAGGGTCATTGGAGGCTTGTTCGGTTTGGCAGCTACTGCCTTGGGGGCTATTTTAATCTTTATTTTTTGTGCCTACTGCTCCGGCTGGAAAGGCCCTCCCGAGTTGGACAAAGGGGATACCCCAAGACGAATAAAGAAAAACCGAGATGGATTTTAGACGACTCCAACAACCTAGCAGCACGCGCTCGCCTTTTCCTTCTCGCAGGAATGGTCGCAGCAGGGGCTGAGCGGCACGCCATCCATAGATTCAGGGGCTTCCATGCTTGGATTGGGCTCTAGGGGAGCGAGGCCGAGTTCGCGGAGGAGTTTCATGTCTTCGTTGGCGCGGGGATTGGCGGTGGTGAGGAGTTTGTCGCCGTAGAAGATGGAGTTGGCACCAGCGAAGTAGGCGAGGGCCTGGGCTTCCCGGCTGAGGTTCGTGCGGCCGGCGCTGAGGCGTACTTTGGCCTTTGGCACGGCGATGCGCGTGACGGCGATCATGCGGACGAAGGCGAAGGCATCGACGACTTCGTTGTCGCCCATCGGCGTGCCTTTGATGGGCATGAGAGCGTTAATCGGAATGCTCTCGGGCTGCGGATTGAAGTTGGAGATGACCTCCAACATCTTCAGGCGGTCGTCGATGGTCTCGCCGAGGCCGAGGATGCCGCCGCAGCAGACGGACATGCCGGCGTCCTGCGCGTGGCGGATGGTGCGCAGGCGGTCGTCGAAGGTGTGGGTGCTGACGATGTTCGGGTAATGCTCCGGCGAGGTGTCCACGTTGTGGTTGTAGGCGGTGACACCGGCTTCCTTGAGGTCGGCGGCTTCGTCCGCGCCGAGTTCGCCGAGGGTGACGCAGACTTCCATGCCGAGCTTGGAAACGTCGCGCACGATGTCGAGCACCTGATCAAACTTTTGCGTGCCTTTGCGCACGCCTTTCCACGCGGCCCCCATGCAGAAGCGCGTGGAGCCGCTGGCACGCGCGGCGAGGGCGCGCTCCATGACCTGCTCCTTCGGCATGAGCTTCTCCGCCTGCACGCTGGTGGTGTAGCGGGCGCTCTGGGCGCAGTAGCCGCAGTCTTCGCTGCAACCGCCGGTCTTGATGCTGAGCAGGGTGCAAAGCTGGACCGAGTTGTCCGTCCAGTGCTCGTCATGCACGGCGCGGGCCTGCTTGAGGAGGTTGAAGAAGGGCTGGTGATAAATGCGGTGAAGCTCGGCGAAGGTCATGGGCGTGGGATTGTTGGCGCAAATGGGCGAGATGCACGGGAAAAGTTGGCTCGGAATCGTCCTTCGTGCTCGATCAAATCGGGTGCGCCAAGTATGACGGATGACGGGGGCCCAAGAATCGAGGACGATTGGGCTGCGCTGGATGGAGCGGCGGCTCTTGGCCTATGCCCCACGATCTTCGCGGATGCTGTAGCGCGTGCGGCGGCTGTTCAGCCAGCGCACGCCGAACATGTCTGTCGTGGCACGCAGAGCGCGGTTGCCGAAGCCATACTTGCTCACGCCATGGATGCGAGGGCGGTGATTCACCGGCATCTCGGTGACACGCCAGCCCATGTTGCGGATGAGGGCGGGAATGAAGCGGTGCATGCCGTTGAAGAGCAGCAGCGCCTCGCGGCAGTCGCGGCGCATCACTTTCAAGGTGCAGCCGGTGTCGCGCACATGATCGCCGACGAAGCGTGAGCGCACAAAGTTGGCGATGCGGCTTTGCAGGCGCTTGAAGGGGGTGTCCTTGCGCTTCGCGCGATAACCGCAGACGAGGTCGAAGCCCTCGTCGAGCTTGGCAATCATGGCGGGTATGTCGGCGGGGTCGTTTTGCAGGTCGCCGTCGAGCGTGATGATGACATCTCCCTTCGCGCCATGGATGCCCGCGTGCATGGCGGCGCTCTGGCCGCTGTTTTTTTCGAGCACGATTACACGCACTCGCGGTCCGGGCTGGATACGGGCGAGGGTTTGGTCCTTCGAGCCGTCATCGACGAGCACCAGCTCGTAATCGCGGCCCGTCAGCGCGGCGTCAATCTGCCGCTGCATCTCCACGACATTGTCCTCCTCATTGTAGAGGGGCACGACGACGGAAAGGACGGGCGAAGAAGGCATGGGCGGGCGAAAAGGGCGCAAAAGTCGGGCGGAGGCTAATTGTGGCAAGCGAAGATTTTCAGCCAGCGCACCTCATTGCCCGCATGCATGACACGGGCGACGGAGAGCACCTCAAAGCGCTCGAAACGCGCCTTGAGCGCCTCAGGTGGCGCGAGGGCGGCGGGGTCATCGGTGACGAAGATCGCGCTGCGGCCCTTGAATCGGCTCAAATCATCTTCAACCGACTTCACCGGCTCGGTTTGACCGAGGTAATGATCCAATTCGACGGCGAGCCGCCAATCACTGGCCATCACGAACCAAGAGCCATCGTGACTGGCCTGCTGCAACGCGGCGGAGACGAGTTTCGCGCTCTCACGCCAGCCACGCATGGCTTTGGAAGGATCAGCGGTGAAGAAATGCGTGTCATCGGAGCTGGCGACCGTGTGTCGCGAAAACGGCCACTTCAGGCCCAGCGTGCGCGGCAGGTCGGTTTGCAGCAGGAAGGCGCTTTGCAGCGCCGCGAGCACGATCGCGATGGTGCGCAGGCTGATTTTCTCCTCGCTGGAGATGCCACCGAGCACCGTGCCGCGATACGCGAGGAGCATGGCCGCGAAAACCATCCACACCGCCCCGCCCATGTCCGGCCAGCGATGATTCGGCCCGTAAAGCAAATCCATCGCCGCCAGCGGCAGCAGCATCGCGAATGGCAGGCTGCGCTGAGACATGAGTGTGGCGCGATCCCCTGCGATTCTCGTGACAAGAACGAACAATACCAGCAGCAGCGGTGAGGCGAGCACGTTCCAGCGGAACAGATTCGGAATCAGCCGCCACTCCGGCCAGACCCAATGCCCGCCACTCCAAAGCCAGCACACGACCCCGACACTCCAAAAACCCACGATCACGAGGAACCCATTCGCATGCAGATGATGCCGCAGCCGCTCCGGCAACGCGAACACCATCGTCACCGCCAGCATCACGCCAAACGCAGGCGGTTGGGCCAGCACCGCGCCCAAAACACACGCCGCAGCGGCCCACCAGGCCCAATGCAGTGGATGCGCATGCAGCAAGGCGACACGCAAACACAACGCCGCCGTCGGCACGAGTGCCAACATCACCGTGGCCGGAGTCAGCGTGACGGCGGCGAGATTGAAGGCGGGCAGCACATTCACGATCACCACCGCCCATCCGGCGATCTGCGCGTCAAACAGGCTGCGCATCAGACGCCACACAGCCAGCGAGGCCGCCAGAGCAAGCAGCGGTGCGAAGAAACGCGCGCCAAACTCGCCCTCACCGCCGATCAGCATGCCCAGCTTCGCGAGCAGCGGCACCAACGGCCCCATTTCGCGAAAACCGCCCATCTCACCATGCTTCACACGAAAAACCGCGAGTGCCTCGTCCGGCGCGAGTTCCAGCGTCGGCAGGAGCGCCCAGCGCCAGAGCGTGAGCAGGCCCAGGGCGGCAAAGAGAAAGCGCTGGCGCTGCATGGTGGTTGCGGCATTGAATAGAGGCGGCGGCCACCATGTCAAAGCGCCGTCTCCTTTCCTTCCACCTTATGAAACGCCTCCTGCTTCTCCCGCTGCTCCTCGCCGCCACCCTGCGCGCCCAGGACGCCCAGCCGAAAACCGCCGAGGAAATCCTCAGCATCGTGCGCCGCAGCTACGCCCTGCAAAACCACAAGATGAACGGCCAGCTCCGCGACGATGCCACCGGCCGCACCGAGCCGATGACCCTCACGATGGAGAACCAGGTCATGCGCTTTCTTTTCACCAACACGCCGAAGGAGATCGTCCACCTCGACCTGAACACCTCCCCCGCCACGCTGTATCAGGTGCGCTCCGGCGGCTCCTCCCAGGTGCAGGGCAACCAATACGCGGCCAGCGTGCGCGGCATGGCATTCAACTATGAGGATCTCTCCCTGCGCTTCCTCTACTGGCCGCGGCCGCAGCTCATGGGCGAGGGCCGTGTAAGCGCGCAGAAGTGCTGGATCGTGCGCGTCACCAATCCAGGGAAGGACGGCCCGTATTACGTCGTGGACATTTATGTCCATCAAGGCAGCGGCGGTGCCGCAAAGATGGAGGCCTACGACCGCAACAGCAAGGTCGTGAAGCGCTATCAGGTCAACAAGGTGCAGAAGGTGGACAACGCCACCGTGCTCAAGGAGCTGAAGATCGAGACCGTCAATCCCTTCAACGGCGAGATCAAAGGCCGCACCTACATGACGCTGGACAACCCGGAGAAGAAGTGACGCGCCGCATGGAACCGCCGCGTAAATTCAATCCGCATCCCTTCGCTTACCACCAGGAGCTCGATGTCAGAATCGAGAACCTCACCAACGAGGGAGCCGGTGTCGCCCGTGTCAATGGCTGGGTGGTCTTCGTCCCTTTCACGCTCGCTGGTGAGCGGGTGAAGTGCCGCGTCTTTCGCAATCACAAGAACTACAGCGAGGCCGATCTCATCGAAGTGCTGGAGCCAGCACCGAATCGTGTCGCCCCCAAGTGCACACTCTTCGGTCAGTGCGGTGGCTGCCAGTATCAGCACCTCGCGTATGCCGAGCAGCTTGAGTCGAAGCGTCGGCAGGTCGCCGAACTGCTCAAACACATGGCGAAGATCGAGCATCCCGTGCGTGAGGTCATCCCCTCGCCCGTCGAATACGGCTACCGCTCCAAGATCACGCCGCACTTTCATCGCCCAAAGAGCGGCGGCATCGGTGCCATCGGCTTCCTCCGTGCGCGCACGCGCAACGCCATGGTCGATGTCGAGCACTGCCCCATCGCCATGCCCGAGCTCAATGCGCAGCTTGCTGCCGTGCGCGAACGTGCCCGAGCCAACTCTGACACCTTCAAAAACGGGGCTACGCTGCTGATGCGTGCCGCGAAGAACGGTGTCCTCACCCGCAACGATGAAATCGCCGTTGAAGATGTGGACGGCATCCGCTTCGAGTTCCAGGCCGGCGATTTCTTCCAGAACAACCCCTTCATCCTGCCCAAGTTCGTCCGCCACGCCATCGACGAGGCCAAGGCCACCGGCGCGAAACACCTCGTCGATGCCTACTGCGGCAGTGGCTTGTTTGCGATCAGCGCCGCCCGCGACTTCGAGCAGGTCATCGGCGTCGAGATCTCCGAAAGCGCGGTCAAAAAAGCAGCGCACAACGCCGAGATCAATTCACTGACGAACTGCCGCTTCATCGCCGCCGATGCGCAGCATGTCTTCAAAGACGTGCCGCATGCCGGAGCCGACACCGTCGTGCTCATCGACCCGCCACGTGCCGGATGCAGCCCCGAGTTCTTGCAGCAGCTCTTCGCCTTCCGCCCGGAAGGCGTCGTCTATGTCTCCTGCAATCCCGCCACGCAGATGCGAGACCTCGTTTTGTTCACCGAGGCTGGTTACAAGCTCGGCACCGTGCAGCCCTTTGACCTCTTCCCGCAGACCAAGCATCTCGAATGCGTCATGACGCTGAGCCGCTGAGACGGGTCCGTCCAAAGTCATCAAAACACGTTTTGACAAAACACGTTTTGATGACTTACACTCCGGCGTGATGAACTTCCGGGGCCGCCATCGTGAGATCGCCGCGCTCGACGCCATGTGGCGCGGGCCGGATTCCGTGTTCCTGCCCGTCTATGGCCGCCGCCGCGTCGGCAAGAGCGAGATGACCGTCCACTTCATGGAGAAGAAGCCCGGCATCTACTTCGTCGGCAAACGCGCCCCTGGCGAGACGCAGATCACCGAGTTCCTCGAAACCGCCGCGCGTGCGCTGAACGAGCCGCTGCTCGCCCAGGCCCGCGTGAGCGGCTGGCGGGAGGCGCTGGACCTCGTCGTGAAGCGCCACACGGGGAAACAGAAGCTCATCCTCGCTCTCGATGAGTTCCAGTGGATGGCCGAGGGCGCACCCGAGCTGCCTTCCGTCATCCAGGAGCTGTGGGACCGCCATTGGGCCAAGTCCGGTCGAGTCATGCTCATCCTCTGCGGCTCCTACCTCGGCTTCATGGAGCGCGAGGTGCTGGGAAAGAAAAGCCCGCTCTTCGGCCGTCGCACCGGGCAGATCCTGCTGCGGCCCTTCAACCACCTCGAAGCCGCTGAATTCCATCCACGCTGGTCCACTATCGACCACGCCAAAGCCTACGCCATCTGCGGTGGCATCCCGATGTACCTCCTCGCCTTCGATGAAAAGCTCTCCATCGAGCAAAACATCATCGCCCGCGTCCTCGACGAGATTTCCGTGCTCTTCCGCGAGCCGGAATTCCTCCTCCGTGAGGAATTACGCGATCTCATGCCCTACCACGCCGTCCTCATGGCACTGGCGCAGGGGAAAACGGCTCCCGCGCAACTCTCCAGCACCACCGGCATCGACGTGCGCGGCTTGAACTACCACCTCAGCACCCTCGTCGATCTCGGCTACATTCAGCGCCGCTACCCGCTCACCGAGGACAAACCCGGCGTCCGCACCGTGCGTTACGTTCTCGACGATCCCTTCCTGCGCTTCTGGTTCCGCTTCCTCTTCCCGCATCAGAGCACGCTGCGTCTGCTCGGGCCGAAACAAGGCTTCACCGAGATCATCAAGCCCGAACTCGACGCCTACTTCGGCCGCTGCTTCGAGCGCCTCTGCCGCGAATGCCTACCCATGATCTATCAGGCCGAAGGCGTCCGCGCCGCCTTCGAATGCGGCGAGTATTGGGACAAAAGCACCCAGATCGACGTCATCGGTGTGCGCCAGGACGGCTGGACCGACCTCGGCGAGTGCAAATGGAAGGACATCACCACCATCAAGCCGCTCGCCGATGAACTGGAGGCCAAAATCCCGCTCTATCCCAACAAACGCAACGCCACCATCAGCCGCCGCTTGTTCGTCCGTTCCGTCAAATCCAGCGCCAAACTGCCCGGTGTCCGCGTTCACACGTTGAAAGACCTTTACGCGCTCAGATCACCGCCATGAACCGCTTCGAATTCGCCACCTCCCAGCGCATCATCTTCGGACGCGGCACCGTGCGTGAACTGCCCGCCTTGGCGGCTGAATTCGGCCAGCGAATCTTTCTCGTGACCGGGAGCCGCCCAGCACAATGGGAAACCCGGCTGCCTTACGTTGGCTTCAAATCGATTTGCGGTGAGCCGACGGTCCAAGACATCCAAAGCGGCGTCGAACTCGCGAAGCAACACAACGCCGATGTCATCATCGCCATCGGCGGCGGCAGTGTCGTCGATGCAGGCAAGGCCATCGCCGCCATGTGTACGCAGCCCGGCGATTTGATGCGCTACATTGAAGTCATCGGCGAAGGCAAACCGCTCGAAGCCACGCCGCTGCCGTTCATCGCCGCTCCCACCACTGCTGGCACTGGTGCTGAAGCCACGCGCAACGCCGTCATCGCCAGCGAGCAGCACCACGTTAAAGCCAGTCTGCGTCATCTCTCGATGTTGCCGCGTATCGCCTTGATCGATCCCGAACTCGCCGTTGATCTCCCGCCGCATGTCACCGCCGCCAGCGGCATGGATGCGCTCACGCAATGCCTCGAAGCCTTCGTTTGCTCACGTGCACAGCCGATGACCGATGCTTTGTGCCTCGATGGCATTCAACGCGCCTTGCGCTCTCTCGAACGCGCCTTTCAAAACGGTCACGACCTCGACGCTCGTGAAGACATGGCCCTTTGCGCCCTCAACAGCGGCATCGCCCTCGCCAACGCCGGTCTCGGAGCCGTCCACGGCTTCGCCGCACCGATTGGTGGCATGTTTCACGCGCCGCACGGAGCCGTCTGCGCCGCGTTGCTCGCTTCCGTTTGGGAAGCGAACTCGAAACGTGTGCAAAACCGCGCCAAGTTCGATCAAGTCGATCAAATGCTCGGTGGCGATGCCATCGCATGGCTGCACGGCATCACCCAGCGTCTCCACATTCCCAAACTCAGCGCCTGGGGCATTCAAGACGGTGCTCTTGACGAAATCGCCCGCAAAGCCGCCGCTGCCAGCAGCATGAAGGCGAATCCCATTCCGCTGACGCATGACGAGCTGGTCACGATCTTGCGAGCGACCTTGTAAAGTAGCCCGGTTGCGCCGCAACTGGTCACAATCTCCAGTTGCGGCGCAACGGGACTACTTTCCCAGAAAGTTGACCGCCTCCCGCTGCGCTTGTATTGGCCCTCTACCCACCATGAAATCCTTCCGCCTTAAACGCCTCTTCAACGCCAAGTCCAACCGCTGCTTCGACGTCGCCGTCGATCACGGCTTTTTCAACCAAGCTGGATTCCTCCAAGGCATCGAGGACATGCGCACGGTGGTGAAGACGCTCGTCGAGGCCGCGCCGGATGCGATCCAGCTCACGCTGGGCATGGCGCGTCACTTGCAGGAAATCCCGGGCCGCGAAAAGCCCAGCCTCGTGCTGCGCACCGATGTGGCGAACATCTATGGCAAGACGCTGCCCGAGAACCGCCGCTTCAGCCTCATGCTGGAAGATTGCATGCTGCAAGCGGTGCGTTATGACGCCGCCTGCGTGTGCGTGAACCTCTTCCAAATCCCCGGCGCGCCCGAAGTGCATGCCGAGTGCGTCGAAAACATCCTCAAACTCAAGCCCCAGGCCGATTACTACGGCATGCCCATGATGGTGGAGCCTCTCGTGTTCCAGCCGAACGAAAAAGCCGGCGGTTACATGGTCAACGGTGATGAAACCGCCATCACCTACCTCGTGCGTCAGGCCGTCGAACTCGGTGCCGACATCATCAAGGCCGATCCCACCGACGATGTGAGCATCTACCATAAAGTCATCGAAGCCGCCTCCGGCATTCCCGTGCTCGTGCGCGGCGGTGGTCGTGTGAGCGACCGCGAAATCCTCGAGCGCACGCAGGGCCTGCTTCAGCAAGGTGCCTCCGGCATCGTCTATGGCCGCAACGTCATCCAGCACCCGAATCCGAAAGGCATCACCCGCGCCTTGATGGCCATGGTGCATGACGGCGCAACTGTTGATGCCGCGCTGGCGATGGTGTAGCGCAACCGTCCCGGTTGCATTCAGCAAGTTGCAAGCGGGACGCTTGCACTACCAAAAAGAAAGCCGGGGCCGCTTTCGCAAACCCCGGCCCCGCTCGTTGTTGGTTGCGGTAATTATTTGATGTCGCCCGCGAAACCGGCGCTGTTCAGCGCGGCGACGAGGTCGGCTTTGGCGAATTCGCCTTCGACGGTGAAGGATTCGGCTTTGGAAACGATGTCATATTTCGTCACACCGGCCACAGCCTTCACGGCGTCCGTCGCGGCATCGGCGCACTTCTGGCAGCAGAGATGCACGCCGGAAACAGTGGCCTTGGCGACCTTGGATTCAGGCTTGGAGGCGGTGGCGGGCTTTTTGGCGGCGGACTCATCGCCTTCGATGGTGCCGTAATATCCGGCGGCGATGATGGCCTCGGCGACTTTCTTCGCGTCGGACTTCTTCTTCGTGGTGATCGTCACCTTCTTGCCCGCAGGCGTGACGGTGACGTCCTTGAAATCAGCGGCCGCTTTGGTGATGCCGTTGGCGCAACCGCGGCAGCAGTTGTGAACGCCATTCAATGTGATGGTGGTCTCGGCACGCGCAAACGCGGCCAGAGCAAACAGGGAGAGCAGAGTGAGTTGCTTCATAAGCGACTGCTGAGACGATACGACACGCTGTTTTCTTTGCACTATTTAATTTTTAACGACGAATCGCTGTCATGAATCCGCGTGCAACAGCGGTGTCGTGATACTCACCCGCGGTGAAGCCAGCCTCATCGAGCAGCGCTGCATACTCGCTCGTGCTGTAGCATTTCCCCTGCGTGGAGTGCATCAGCAGACACGAATACTCCGCCACATGCAGCGGTCCGGTCTTCGTCGCGTTGATGAACGCATCGTGAATGATGAGCAAACCGCCCGGAGGCAGCGCCGCGTGTGAAACGGCGAGAAGCTTCTTCACTTCGGCCACGCCCCAGTCATGCAACACGTTGGAATAAAGATGCACGTCACATCCCGTCGGCAAGCCATCGAACATGTTGCTCGTGGCGACGCTCACTCGATCCGCACAGCCACGTTCCTCAATCAATTTGGCCGCGATGCGATCCACGGGTGCTTGATCAAACGCGATGGCCTTTAGATGCGTGTGCTGCGCTGCGATGGAGCACGCGTAGATGCCGGAACCTGCGCCAATATCGAGCAAACATGAGCGCCCGGTGAGATCGAGCTTCTTCGCGAGTGCCTGGGAAAGATACAAACCGCGACAATCCATCGCTGCGGTGAATTTCCGCGCGAAGTCCTCCTGCTCCATCGCCTTGTGCCAGTTGAAGGACGCTTTGTCGCCGCTCCAGCCTGCGGGCTTGTCGGATTTGAGCACTTCCAGATAATCTCGCGCGATGGGGCGATCATGCAGCGAGGCATAATAGGGGCGCACATCCCAGACCGAACCTGCACGGAGATGCTCCTTCGCCGTCGCCGAGGCATGGAGGGTGCCACTTTGATTCTCCACCCAGCCGTTGGCCGCGAACAGCGTCAGCATCACGTCCACCGGTCGCTCTTTGAAACCAAAATGCTCGCAGATGCCGCCCAGGGTGGATGGATTCGACGACAACCAGGTGAAGAAGTCGATGCTCAGTGCCGCGGTGATCAAATCGACCGCGTACAGGCTGTCGCGGTAGCGGTAGATATTGAGGGGGTCGGTTTGCGGTGCGGAGGTGAGGTCGTGCGGCATGGGGGCGCATGATGAAGGCGTCCATTCCAGGCGGCAAAACCTGATTTCATTTTTTAGCCAGCGGAGCGAAGAGTTGTCCTGTGATGAAAAGGAACCTCGAAACGCCTTCGGAAGCCTGGGAGCCCAAAACGACCGTCTGGCCATCCCAGATGGTGACGGAGGTGGAAATGCCTCTGGCTGGGTTTTGATCCTGCGAGGGCGTGCGAATGATCAGCTCGATGGTATTTCCGTCGGGGCCGATCATGGGATCGACTTTCATCTCCTGACCTCCCATGGCGGCGGGAAGGCCATACATTTGTGAATTCGGATTGGGCTTCAGCACTTCCAGCTTGGCATCGGCGGAGACGGCGAGTCTCTTCATCAGCTTTTCGAATTGAGGCGGGGTGAAGATGCCACTCAGGATGAACTGTTGCAAAACTGCGGGAGGTGGCGGCTCGGTAGTTGCAGGTGTTTGGGTGGTGTCCACCTTTTCGGTAGAAGGTTGCAGCCAGTCATTCATCTGCTTCACAAGATCGCCTTTCATCTCGACGACTTTCACGCTGAGATGCACGCTCTTTTTGACCTCGACCTTGTTCAGGGCATCAATCCATGCCTCGATGAGTTCGAGGTTGGCCTTTGTGTTCCGCACGGTGAGTTTTCCATCCTTGAGCGACGTGTCCGCGCCTTTTGGGAAGGCGATGCCAGCGGCTTTGAGCATCTCGATGGCTGGTTTGTCTTGAGCGAAGTCTTTGGGCAGCTTGTAAACACGCACAGCCCACTCGCTGACAGCTTCGTCTGGCATGTCGATGCCAGTGCTGGAGGGCTGCATGGTGGCGGTGGATTCAAAGCTGATGGCTTTCTGGCCGGATGGATTCAGCGCCTCGGTGGTGATGAGCACGGTGACGGGCTTTTTGGCACCAGGCAGATGCAGGACGAGCGTTTCGCCACTCGCGAGCACGGCCTTGGAGGAGACGCTGAGGGTTTGCACGCGGGTCCAGTCCGGCTGTGCGTCCTTATTTGGCAGCCACGGACGTTCGGCATCAGGATCGATGCCGAGATCGACTTTGGCCTCGATGCTCGCTTTTCCATCCGCCGCCGGATTGGCAACGAGTTTGATGCTAGGGCCGATGAACTTGACCTCGATCACGATGTCTTTCGCCCACGGCCTCTTGGGGAGGATCTCGCGCACAACCTCGACGGTGGCTCCCTGGCCCATCTTGGCGCTGAGATTCGGAGCACTCAGCAGAACGACGCCTTTTCTCTGAGAATTCTCCTTCCACAGCTTTTCGGCTTCGTCGGGCTTCAGAACGCTTTCATGACTGCCGATGTGCTGGTCGGCCTGAATGAGTTTGCACTGAAAGAGCACCTGCGGGAGACGGTGATGCAGACGGTCGGTGATGGCCTCGATTTGATCGAGGGCGGCCTTGTGATGGCGGACGATGAGTGAGGATGTGGCTGGCTGAAACAGTGCGCTGGCTCCTTCGGGGAAGACGATGCCTTGCTTCTCGAACACTTGTCTGGCCGTCAGCTTTTCTGGCGGAGCATCTGGGGCAAAGGGATCCTTCTTATCCCTGCCAAAGGGCGCTGGCATTGGCTGGCCAAGAACTAGAAAGTCCGGTCCTACCTTGTAGATCCGCGTGAACATCGTCTTGTCCTTGGCATCAGCTTTGCCAGTTTGCTGCGCTGATGCCGTCGCAATGCCAAAAGAGGCCGCGACGAAGGGCGCGAGCACGGCGAAGGCCAAGCAGCCGAGCACAAACAACGCGCCGACCTTCTTTCGCACGCCACGGGCTTCCATCAGTGCCACGAGACGATCCTGGAGCCGCCGAGCCGGACGTGAGCGAGCAATCGACATCGCAAAACGCGAGGGGGATGGCTTGGCCGCCCAGCTGAGCAGGAAGTCGATGTAGGATGACTGATCCGGCTCTTCTTCGACTGCGGCCGCGTCACAGGCCTCCTCGCGGGCGCGGGAAAATTCCTCGATGAGGGCATGGGCGAAGGGATTCCACCACAGGAAGGCGAGGGCGATGTGTTGCAGCAGCAGCGCCACGGTGTCGTTCATCCGCAGGTGCTCGCTCTCATGACGGATGAGCCAGCGCCATTGCGGCGGTGTGAGTTCTTGAAATGCGGAGGCAGGCACCGCGATGACGGGAAAGAACCAGCCAGCGACACAGGGGGTGCAGGCTCCGTCGAAAACACGAACGCGATCCGGCTTCACATCGGCAGGCAACGTATCGTATTCAGAAGCCGTCGGGTATCTCAGACCCCGTGCCCAGCGCTGAAGGCGGACGCTTTGAACCAGCAATCGCAGGAGCAATAGGGCGGTGACGAGCCACGAGAGGCGGTGCAGCCATTTGACGCTGTCGTTCAGAAGCCATGGTGGCGTGGTAGGGACGGACACGGGCTGAGGCATCACCTTTTGTGGCTCCACCTTCACCCGCCAGTCGTGCTCGAACGTCTCGCGAATCGGTGTGAGGACAGGGACATGCTGTTTCGTTGGAAAAAGATCCCGCATCGAGATGTCGAAGGGGCTGTAGAGGCACATCAGCACCGCGAGATTGGCGAGGATGCAGCGGCGCAGGGCATCGCGAATGACGAAACGCACCAGCAGCCAGGCGGCCGCGCCGATGACGAGGCTGTGAACCAGGAAATTGATGAAGGTGATGGTTTCTGTGCTCATGACTCGGCTCCTCCTTTCCTGCCTCGGACGAGCTTGCGCAGCTCCGCCAGCTCCTCTTCGGTGATCTCGCCGCTCTCGACGAGGCAGCGCACGAGCGCGAGGCCGCTGCCGCCAAAGAGTCGCTGCTTCAGCTCGGTGAGCACGCTGGTGCGGCCGCGCTGCTCCGGCACGGCGGGCTCGTAGGCATGGCTGCGGCTGGAATCATCGCGCACGATCCAGCCCTTGGCTTCGAGGCGGGTGAGCTGGGTTTGCAGCGTGTTGCGCGTGACGGGCTCGCTGCGTCCCTGATTCACGGCTTCGAGAAGCTCCAGCACGGTGGCGGGATGCTTTTTCCAGAGGATGTCCATCATCGCCTGCTCGGCGGCGGAGAGCGGTGGGAGTGATTTTTTCGCCATATTTCGCGAGTTTGCCGACAAGTGTCGGATTTGTCGAGAAAAAAGTCCGACAGGTGTCGGATGTTGGTTCAACCACACTCTCGCTGATGGATTCCGCGCATGCTGCGCGTTGACTTGCCTCCCAACTCCTGACAGCATCGCGCCGCCATGTCCAACGCACCCAAATTCACCACCACACACTGGCTGATCATCGTCATCGCCAGCATCGGATTCCTCTTTGACACCTATGAGCTGCTGATGACGCCGCTGGTGGCGGCACCGGCCATCGCGGAGCTGCTGAAGCTGCCGATGAACAACCCCATCGTCACGAGCTGGGTGGGAAATCTGCTGTGGATCGCGGCGCTGTGCGGCGGGGTGTTTGGCCTGCTGGGCGGCTGGCTCGTCGATAAATTTGGCCGCAAGAAGATCATGGCGGCGAGCATCTTCCTGTACTCCTTCTCGCCGTTCTGCGCGGCGTATTCGACCTCGCTAGAGATGTTCATTTTCTTCCGCAGCACGACTTTCATCGGCGTGTGCGTGGAGTTTGTGGCGGCAATCACTTGGCTGGCTGAGGTTTTCCAAGACAAGAAGCAGAAGGAGAAGTGGCTGGGCATCACACAGGCCTTTGCCTCGCTCGGCGGTGTGCTGGTGACGGTGGTGAGCGTGTGGATCAGCAAATACGGCACGGATCTGCCGCACATCGGCCTGCCAGCCGGTCTTGGCTCCAGTGATCCCGCTTCCTGGCGCTATCTGTTGATGACGGGCATCCTGCCAGCCATCCCCATCGCGCTGCTGCTGCCGTTTGTGCCGGAATCGCAGGTGTGGAAGGACAAGAAGGCCGCTGGCTTGCTCAAGCGCCCAAGTTTTGCCGCCTTGTTCGCACCGGAGCTGCGCCGCGTGACGCTGGTGACGGCGGCGTTGTCCGCCTGCGCCTACGGCATCGCGTTTGGTGCCTTGCAGGTCACGGTGGCGCGGGTGACACCAGGATTGCCCGAATTGAAAGAGCAGGCGAAGGCGCTGGCCCCGCTGCGCAAGCAGGGTGAGGAACTCAACAAGCAGCTCAACGTCCTCTCTGCCACCGATCCGGCCCGCAAGGAGCTCGTGGCGAAGATCAAAGAGAACTTCGTGCAGCAGAAGCCCATCAATGAGGAGGTGAAGAAGATGGCGGACACGGTGCAGTTCCATCAGGAGATGGGCGGGCTCGTGGGCCGCATCTTGCTGGCGATGCTGCTGATCTGGGGCATCAGCCGCGTGGCGCTGCTGAAGGTGTTCCAGATCCCGGCGCTCATCGTGCTGCCGCTGACTTATTTCTACTTCTTCGAGCAGGGCGGAAACGCCTTCCTATGGTCCTACGCCATCTGCGGCCTGCTGACCGTGGCGCAGTTCAGCTACTTCGGTGAATACCTGCCGAAGGTGTTCCCGATGCATCTGCGTGGCACCGGCGGCAGCTTCGCCACGAACGTGGGCGGACGCATGATCGGTACCAGCATGGCCTTCGTGACGACGAATCTCGTCGCGCCGATGCTCGCAGGCGCCGGGCCGATGCTGCCAGCGCACGTCGCAAAAGCGGCGGGCATCGTCGCCACCGGCATCGTGGTGCTGAGCTTCCTCATCGGCTTCCTGCTGCCGGAGCCGAAGGCGGAGGAGTAAAACGTCGCGAAGGGTGGCTCTCAGCCCGGCCACAGCAGATTCTTGAGGCTTCCAATCGTCCCCGGGATGTTGCCCGCGAAGTCCTTCGCATAGGATGACGCCTCCATCAGCCCCTCCGACGAAACCGAATACCACGCTCGGTTCGGTTTGACGCTCGTCGATGCCTTCGTCAGTAATTCCAAGTTCCCAGCCGCTTCCTCCCGCTTTTCCTCCGGCAATTGAGGCAGTAGCTCCTTCACCTCCTGCTCCAGCTTCTCCAGCAGCAACTTCAGTTCGCCGGGGGCCTGTTGCTTGATCATCTGCGTACAGTTCGTCATGGTCTGCGCCACCTGCCCATGGTTGTCGCCTCCGATGTGGATGCTGTGGTCGATGTTCATAGCTTTTTGGTGTTCGTGGTATTCTGCGCCCGCTTCAAAGATGATGGTCTTGCCATCGCCTCGCTTCTTCACCGGTGTCTTGCGTTCTTTTTTCGACTCGATGCCGTCCAGAAGAGTCGCGATCAGGATGTCACGCGGCTCGCCGTCCACCACCACCGTCAAATGTTCGCGTTCTGCACAAGCATAGGCCAGCAGATCGTCATAGACGAGCGGCTCCACGTCCAGCCCTGGCACCGGTACCATCTCCTTCACGCCCAGCCGCGAGATGCTGGCGTGGATCTTGGCGAACTCACGACGCACGACGCTCAGCAGTTCACGCCGCGTTGGCACAGGTCCGCTCACAACGACGTGTACTTTTCTTGCCACCGAGTCCCCGCGTACCAGAACCATGTTTTTTCCGCTGCGTAGCATCACGCCAGTTCGCCAGCGTTCGCCAGCCCGGCTCAGATCATGTGTGGCTACGATAAAGCGCGGAAGCAGCCCCTCTGGCAGGAACTCATAGTGCAGCTCGAAGCGCAGGCATTCCGCCAGATCAGGCAGATGCTTCTTCCACGGGGATTCCTGCTCCGTCATCAGCTCCGGCACCACCAGCGCCGTGCGGCTACCATTCGGCGGAAAGCACAACTCAAACTTCTCCATCATTTCCAGCAGCATCCGTAGATCATCATCGCTGTAGTCGGCGACAGGCAGCAGCGCCCGCACCTGCTCCCGTGTGATCAGGCCGTCTCCGCCCTTCAACCTTGGCTCGTTCAAGATCGTATAGATGCCGTCCACCACCCACTGGGGGTCCAGCACCCCGTCATTCGCTAGCCGTGCATCCTCGTGGAAGCAGACTACCACGCCCAGATCATGCAGGAAACCTAGCAGCCACATCTGCCACTTTCGCTCCTCCTCCTGCTGCTTCCGGCACAGCGTCAGGTAGTCCGCCACCGCCAGCCGCCGCGTGCCCTTCTGCCGCAGGTCAGTCACCTCATCCTTGATGGCCATCCAGCGCGCGTCGAATTCCGTCCGCAGTTCCGGCAGTTTGTCCACCTCCGCCAGAATCTTCTGCTCTAGCTCCTCCAGGCCCAGCTTCGTCTCACAGTCCGTCTGCACAAAGCCCCTGATCAAGGGATACTTCTCCATCAGCGACTGCCGGTTCAGGTCAAAGGCGCACTGCTCCTGCTTGTTCAGCACCACGAGCACCGGCGACTCCCCGCCAAAGCTGGCGATCAGCCGCAGCCAGTACTCCGCCTCCTGCGCCCCCTGCACCTTCTCACGCCCCGCAAGCACCAGCACATACAGGCTGCGCTTCGTCAGAAAGAACTGATGCGTGGCATGCATGATCTCTTGCCCTCCAAAGTCCCACAAATGGAGCTTCACCGCATCCTGTCCTACCTGCACCGGCCAAGGGGTGATCTCGATCCGATGTGTCCCCTCCTCATCCGCATTGAAACTCCCGTCCACCAGCCGCCGTCGCAGGGAGGTTTTACCCACAGCACCCCAGCCGACCAGAATCACCTTTGCCTCCAAGATGGGCCGCTTCACTGCCGCCGCACTATTGCGGAAGTAGTAATCCAAAATCTCCTGAGGCTGTGCAGACAGGATCATGAGCCGCGATTTGTTCCGAGCAGGCTCCAGTACCTCCACTGGCAGTTCTAGCTCCTCATTTCCCTGCAATGTGAGCTCTACGAGCTTTGTGAGTTCCTTCAAAATCTCAGGCAGGCTACACAGAGCATTCTCCTTCAGATTCAATCGTGTCAGGTTCTTCAAGTTACCGATCTCCGAAGGCAGGCTCACGAGCTGGTTGTGAGAGAGTCCAAGCTCCCGAAGCGCGAGAAGTTGGCCGATCTCCGGCGGCAGGTTCGTGAGCTGATTGTTTTCGAGGTAAAGCACCGTCAAAGCGGAGAGCTGGCCGATCTCCGATGGCAGACTCGTGAGTTGGTTATTGTCGAGGTAAAGCTCCGTCAACGCGGACATCTGGCTGATCTCCGGCGGCAGGTTCTGGAGTTTGTTTTTGCGAAGGGAGAGCTGCATCAGTGCTGAGAGCCGGCCAATCTCCGGTGGCAGGCTCGTGAGTTGGTTATTGTCGAGGACAAGCTGCGTCATCGCAGAGAGCTGGCCGATCTCAGGCGGCAGGCTCGAGAGCTGATTATTGCTTAGGTAGAGCATCCTCAGCGCAGTGAGCTGGCCGATCTCTGGTGGCACCTGGGTCAGACTTGGATCGGTCAAAAAAAGAACCGTTCCTTTTTTCCCCATGCTACGACACGCTTCGATACTCCTCAGCGCCTTACTATAGGCTTGCTGGGCTTCCTGGGTCATAGGCGGGTTTGGCATGGCGGAGAGGATGGAATGACCGTAGTGAAATGTCGAACGCCTAATACTGAGGGCGGGCCCAGAGCGGTCATACTCAACACCAGCGTACGGCATGTTGAAACGCGTGATTCGCTCCCGCAGTCCACTCGGTGGCTTCAGGAATACCAGAGTGAAGGATGAAGAACGCACACTCCGTAATCCTCGCCGCCATGATTCGATCTATTCTCACCCTCGCTATTTGCCTCGTCAGTCTGAACCTTCACGCGCAGGAGAAGGATGATGGAAAGCTGCGCATCATCGTTTTCGGTGCGCATCCTGACGATGCGGAGTACAAAACGGCCGGCACGGCGGTGAAGTGGGCGCGGCTGGGGCATCATGTGAAGCTGGTGTCGGTCACGAACGGGGATGTGGGCCACTGGAAGGAGGCGGGCGGACCGCTGGCGATGCGCCGCACGGCCGAAGCCGCCGCCTGCGCCAAAAAGCTCGGGGTGACCTCCCAGGTGCTTGATATTCACGATGGCGAGCTGGTGCCCTCGCTGGAGTATCGCAAGCTCATCACCCGCGTGATCCGTGAGTGGAAGGCGGACATCGTGATCGCGCATCGTCCGTGGGATTATCATCCCGACCATCGCTATGTCGGCGTGCTGATCCAGGACGCGGCGTTCATGGTCACGGTGCCGTTCATCTGCCCGGACGTGCCGCACTTGACGAAGAACCCGGTGTTCCTGTATTCGAGCGATGGCTTCCAGAAGCCGTATCCCTTCACGCCAGACATCGCGGTGAGCGTGGACGACTCGTTTGAGCAAAAACTTGATGGCATCCATGAGCTGACCTCTCAGCACTACGAAGGTGGCGCGAACGGCTCGGAAGAGCATGTGAAGAGCGTCCCGCCTGCGAGCGATGAGGTGGGGCGTCGTGCGTGGCTAAAACGGCGCTGGGGTGCGCGTCAGAGCAGCGAGGCGGACAAGTATCGCGACCTGCTGATCAAGCTCTACGGCGAGGAGAAGGGCAAGGCGGTGCGATACGCCGAAACCTTCGAGATTTGCGAGTATGGCCGCCGTCCGAGCGCAGCGGAAATCAAGACGCTCTTTCCGCTCTACGACGCGAAGTGAGCGTGAGCAAAGTAGTCCTCTCGCGGAGCGAGAGGACTACTTTGCTTCGCGAGGCGGGGCTTCATGCCGCCACACGCGGCTTGGGGCGCAAATCCACTGCTCGAGCGGCTGCTTCGAGCGGTAGCCGCCACCGGCGGCCCAGGGCGAGAAGGCGGGAAGAAGCCAGCGTTCGCGTGAGCCGGTGATTTTTTCGCGCACGAGCGCTGGCAGTTTCAAGCGCAGGCCGGCGCCGTCACTCACGGTGATGGCTGGATGCTCGTGGCCGGTGATGTGGAAGCGATCCGCTTCGGTGGCGGTGCTTTCGACCGCCTTGAAGTGATGACCATGGGAAAAGAGGAAGCCCGGCTCGCGATGCGTCTCGACGAAGGGCCAGTGCTTGCGCAAGGCAGAGCGGTCATGGTTGCCGAGGATGCAGATGATCTCGGCGACGTATGGCTGGAGGCTTTCGAGCAGTTTGAGCGTCTCCTCAGCGGAGCCGGAACCATCCATGATGTCCCCCACGAGGATGAGGCGACGCGGAAGATGGTCGGTGATGAGTCCCGTGAGCGACTGCTCGATCTGCGGCATGCCGAAACAGGGCAGCAGCGCGCCTTGCTTTGCGCGGTGCACCTCGTAGCCGAAATGAATGTCCGCCACGGCCAGCCAGCGTTGCGTGGTGTGAATGACAGCGCGGCGGCTGTCCAGGAGCACGTCGTTGTCGATCTGAGCAACGACGAGCGGCTTCATGGCTTCAGTGACTTGAAGCGCTGCTGCAACTGCTTGAGCGCAACGGGCTTCGTGGCGTTTTTGCGTTCCAGCTCACGCAGCAAGGTGGCCGTGCGCATGCGGTCGCCAGCCTTGAGCAAGTCTTCGGCGTGATTCGCCACATCGTTTTGCGTGGGCGGCAGGCCGGTCGTTTGGGCATCTAGAGCCGCCGTGCTTGGATTGGAGCGCGCATGGCCGCCGAAGACATCCGTGATGTTCAGCCACCAGGCTTCCGCGCCATCGGCGGAAAAGGCGATCCAGATCGGGTCTCCTTCATGCACAAACTCGAACACGCGTCGGTTGGCGATGACAGGCCGCACCTTTTGCACTTCCCATGCCTTGGTTTTGACGCCGACTTCGAACTCCGCGCCGTTCCAGCGCAGCTTGATCGGCGTTTTCTCGGGGCCACCGACCCAGACGACATTTTGAATGTCCTGAGGGAAATTTGTCACCGGCTTGGTCACCGTGGTCGCCTCCGCCTTGAACTCAATCTCCCCGCTCACATTCACCGGGGTGACGAGCTTGAGATCATCGCTGACAAAGTACCAGGCGGACCGCGATTGGCTGAAAACGAGCTGGAACACGCCCACATCCACAAAGGCATGCTCCTTGTATTTGCTGCGCGACTGGCCCGTTTGTGTAACGGCATGGAAACTCTCGCCATCGAAGCGCAGGTGCTTGAGGGAATTCGTGCCCTGGAGATCCCAGATCACGTCCTTGATGCCTGCGGCGAACTTTTCGACCTCGGGCCATTCCTTCTGCTGACCTTGTGAGAAACCGGTGAAAAGCCAGGTGGAGAGGAAAAGTGTGTGGAGCAGCCTCATGCGGGCCGACACTGCCACCCGTGGCCGCCTCTGGCAAATCCCATCGCGACGCCGCACCTCGGGGCAAGGTTTGCGGTGGCAAAGGCTGTGGAAGCGGCTAAAGACACGGCCCACTTATCCGTACGACCATGCAACCGACGCCAGCCACTGCTCCCGAACATTCCGAATCCGAACTCCTGCAATTTCGCCGCGAAAAGCTCGACGCGCAGGTGAAGGCCGGACTCAACCCGTTTGGTGATCGGTTTGACACGACGCATCAGCCGGGTGCGCTGAAGGCGAACTTTGAGGAGAACCTCACCGTGAGCGTAGCAGGCCGCATTTTGAGCCGCCGTGAGATGGGCAAGGCGACGTTCTTTGACCTCGGCGACATCAGCGGGCGCATGCAGTGCTACCTGAGCAAGGGTGATGTGGGCGATGAGGCGTATGTGCAGTTCAACCAGCTCATGGACATCGGCGATTTCGTCGGCGTGGAGGGTTTTACCTTCATCACGAAGCGCGGGGAGAAGTCGATCCATATCAAGAAGCTCACGCCGCTGTCCAAGGCGCTGCGTCCGCTGCCGGACAAGTGGCATGGCGTGGCGGACAAGGAGATCAAATACCGCCAGCGCTACCTGGATCTCATTTCCAATGACCGCAGCCGCGAGATCTTCGTGACGCGCAGCAAGATGGTCGCGGCGATCCGCAATTACATGCAGGAGCGCGGTTTCCTCGAAGTCGAAACGCCGATGATGCAGGACGTGCCTGGTGGTGCGGCGGCGAAGCCGTTTGAGACGTTCTTCCACGCGCTGAACCAGCCGATGTTCCTGCGCATCGCGCCGGAGCTGTATTTGAAGCGCCTGCTGGTGGCCGGCTTCACGCAGATCTTTGAATTGAACCGCAATTTCCGCAACGAAGGCATGAGCCGTCGTCACAATCCGGAGTTCACCATGCTGGAGGCCTACTGGGCCTACGCGGACTTCGAAAAGATGGCCGATCTCGTCGAAGGCATGATCTGCCACCTCGCGGAAAACTTCTGCGGCGGTCTCAAGATCAAGAGGAACCGCCAAACTGATTGCTTGGGCGTCTTAAACGTTGGATTCAGCTTCCTGACTATTCATGCAGTAGAAGACGATGCCTCGTTAAGCACCACGGCAGCTGCTTTGGAAGCCAAGGTGAAGAAATGGGCTCACGATGTTGACTCTGAAAATGTAACAGAAATTGCCAAGGCCGCTCAGGAAGAGTTGACTCAATTCGCAACGGCTGTCTCAGATAAAGTCAGCGACAAGACCAAGGAAGATATCACAAGGCTAGCCGGTCAATTGGAAGAATTGTCTGTCGATAAGCACATCAACCTCGCCCGTCCGTGGAAGCGTGCCCGCTACACCGATCTGCTCAAGAGCATCGACCCGAAGTGGTATGACTACACGCCTGAAGAGCGCAAAGCCCGCGCCAAGGAACTTGGCGTCGAGATCGGTGCCAACTTCGAGGACTACGAAGTCACGCAGCATGTTTTCGAGCGTCTCATTGAAGCGAAGCAGTTCGATCCGCTCTACGTCACGCATTGCCCGAAGGAACTCGTGCCTTTGGCGAAGCAAAACACCGAGGACGACTCCATCGTCGATGTCTATGAACTCGTCATCAACGGCCAGGAGATTAGCCCCGGCTACTCCGAGTTGAACAACCCCATCGTCCAGCGTGAGCGCCTGGAGCACCAAGCCGGCGAAGAGACGCAAAAGATCGACGAAGAGTTCATCCTCGCCCTCGAGCACGGCATGCCACCTGCCGGCGGCATCGGCATCGGCATCGACCGCCTCATCATGATGCTCACTGGCGCTGAAAGCATCCGCGACGTGATCCTCTTCCCGCAGCTCAAACGCAAAGAATGAGGAGCCATGAAGATCGGCATCTGTCTTTTGCCGGCCAAGGTTAGCTCCAGTTCTTGTCCGGGGCACATGTGCGTCTGGTGGCTTCAGGAGTCGGCGACGACTTTCCGCGGTTTCCATTTCTCCACTAGCGACCTTCCCGTTGAGTTTCGTGACATGGCAAAATGGCGCGAGTACCTTTTTGATCATGCGGTGCCTGGTTATGTGCAAAACGACATCTTCATGCGTGATTGGGCGGAAGAACATGCCGCCAGCATGCTGCACAAGACATGGGTCGTGCCCCAGCCGCAGGGCAGCACACTGACTCTCCGCTGCGCGGTGGGACCGCAGGGCAGGTATTCATTTAATCCTGACGATCATCCCGGAGCTTTCAACTGCGTGACGTGGGCGGTTGAGTGCATCAATGAGGCGGCAGGTCCGGTCTTGCCAAAAGTCAGGCAAGGACGTATCAAGTTAATGGCAGCCGAACTTAAAAGCCATGAAACCAGCGATCCTTAAACTCAGAACCAAGGACTACGGCCTGTTTATGGACCTCTCCACGGGTGACGCGGTTGCCGTGGACCGGGAAACTGGAGACGTCATGATCCGGCACGATGGCATGACCGGGGTAGTTTTCCCCAAAGATTGCTTGGGCTTTCAGGTTCGCCAGTCAGGCCGTCGGAATATGGTCCGTCTTCGCTACATGGACAAAAGCAGCCAGGACTTGGGCTATAGTCTTGAATCGTCCTCTTTGCAGGGATGGGTGCAGGAAGCCAATCAGACCATTGAGCGCCACCGTCCCGCTGGTACGAAGCAGCCCGAGCAGCAGCATGTCCACAAAAGCGAGCCAGCGTTGTTAGGTAAGAACCGGCAAAAATCAGCGGTGGCAGCCGCATGAGTTGATATGTTTTAGTTCCTCCGGCACAGCGCCCTGCCGCCTGCCCATTTGGCTACACGCTGAATCATGCCGAGGCCAAAAGTGGGGTGCCTTGGTGAATTCCGCCATCGCCAAGGCTCAACGCCCCCCCCCCGAGGCCCAAGCTTGTCATCCCAGGGACCAAACCCGCTCTCGCCAAACGCCGTCCGGCCAGCGCAAGCCGCAAGCGGGCCAAGGCAGTGGCTTGAAGAACCGCTGCGGCGTGATTTCTGTCCCCGCAGTTGAAGCCGAAGGCGTGATCTGCACAGTTGCGGTGTGGAAACTGAACAAAGCCGTCTCATGCGCGTTGCGATCTGCATGTACTTTCTGGTCACCGCTGCCTTGGCAGAACCGCAGCACATCGTAGTCCCCGGCTGGCCGAAGCTGCCGGAAGGGCATGTGCTTGGGCTGTGTGCCGGAGTCGGCGTGGATGCGCAGAATCGGGTGTTTGTGTTTCATCGCAGCGGGCAGAAATGGTCGAATCCGTTTCCGAAGGAACTGATCCCACAGCCGACGGTGAGCGTGTTTGATGGTGGGAGCGGCAGCCTGCTCGCCACTTGGGGCGCAAACCTCTTCATCATGCCGCACGGGCTGACGGCGGATCATGAGGGAAATCTCTGGCTGACCGATGTGGGGCTGCATCAGGTCTTCAAATTCACGCCGGAGGGCAAACTGCTGCTCACGCTTGGCGAGCGGGCCGTGCCAGGGAATGATCACGCGCATTTCAACCTGCCTACCGATGTCGCCGTGCTGCGTGATGGCTCGTTTTATGTCAGCGACGGCTACAAGAACACGCGGGTGATGAAATTCAGCGCCGAGGGCCGGTTTGAGTTCGAATGGGGCACGAAGGGCCAGGGTGATGGCGAGTTCAATCTGCCGCACGGCATCGCGGTGGATGCGCTGGGGCGTGTGATCGTCTGCGACCGTGAAAACGAGCGGCTTCAGCTCTTTGATGCGAAGGGCGGCTTCCTGGAGGCTTGGAAAAGCCCGCTGATTGGCAAGCCCTACGGCGTCGGAACCGCCCCCGACGGCCGCATCTTCATCATCGACGGCGGCTCACCCTCGCTGAAGCGCACGGAGCGTGGCAAGGCGGTGGAACTCAATGCCAAGGGACTCGTGACGGACACCTTCGGCTCGTTTGGCAAAGACCCCGGCCAGTTCCAACTCGGCCATGACATCGCCATCGGTCCTGACGGAGCGGTTTATGTGGCGGAAGGCACCGGTGCCCGGGTGCAGAAGTTTGCGCGCCAGAAGAGGCTGGCTCCGTGACAAGCTCGTTCTGCGCCATGCCAACACCACCGTGTGCAGAGGGTGGATTTCTTGCCACGCACTCTCCCGTCATTAAGCACCAGAACGGTCCGTGACGCACTGCATCCAGGTAAACACGGGCGTGTGCGGCGCATAGAGGTGCCGTAACTGGGCAAAGCTCGCCGCATCTGGCAGCCCGTAGGGGCCTGTTTCGCTCATGGTCTGATCCTGCTTGTGCGTGTGTTGCAGGCCCAGCACATGGCCGATCTCATGTGGCAGCCAATTCGTGATGGGATCGCCGATCAGGGCAAACGACTTCGTGCACCACCATTCGGACGGATCGAGGTAAATGTGGCCTCGTGTGGCACTCCATGGGAAGCCGGCGTGTCCCATGCTGCCAAGCTGGCCGTCCCAAGCGCGGCCGGGCGGTTTTCCAAAACTGATCATGATGTCCGCAGGCTCTCCAACCCGGGCTGGCGCGAAGGTGAAGACTCCTGCGGCCTCCCAACTCTTGAAGCTCTCGTCTATGGCGTGCTCCAGCTCTGGGACTGGAAGGCGAACGGGGATTGGGGTGGTGGTGTCGAGCCGCCATGTGAGATGCCTTTTGTTCCATAGCTGCGGCTTCAAATAGCTCACCAGGGGCATCTGCCGCCGGATCGCTGTGGGCTGCTTCCACGCCACCTCCCGGTAGGCACAGTTGCTGATCAGACAGGCAACCCCTAAGGCAAGGCTTAGCGCGAGTGAGTGTTTCTTCATGGTGGGCTTGAGATTCGTGTATTTGAATCTCAACCATGAGATGAATTCTCAAATGTAAGAGTTGTAAGAGCTTTTTGAGCATCTTGTCATCACTTGGCCCTCTTGCATCCCGGTCTCTCCGCGCCACACTGCCCACCCTTTTTCCAACGCCATGGCCTACATCAACGAAAACTACAACAAGCTCAAAGCCGGTTACCTCTTCCCCGAAATCGCCCGCCGCGTGAAGGTCTTCACCGAGGGCAATACCGAGGCCGCGAAGCGTCTGATCCGCTGCGGCATCGGCGATGTGACCGAGGCGCTTCCTGAAGCCGTGCGCACCGCGATGCACAAGGCCGTCGATGAAATGGGAGACCGTGCCACCTTCCGCGGCTACGGCCCGGAGCAGGGCTACGACTTCCTGCGCAACGCCATCGCGGAGCATGATTTCAAGACTCGTGGCATCAACATCGAAGCCGATGAGATTTTCATCTCCGACGGCAGCAAGTGCGACACCGGCAACATTCTCGACATCTTCGGTGCGGGGAACAAGATCGCCATCACCGATCCGGTGTATCCGGTTTACGTCGATACGAACGTCATGGCCGGCAACACGGGCGACGCAGACGAAAGCGGCGCGTATGCTGGTCTGCACTACCTCAAATGCACCCCGGCGAACGGCTTCGTGCCCGACATTCCTTCCGAGCCAGTCGATCTCGCCTACCTCTGCTACCCGAACAACCCCACAGGCGCTGTCGCCACGCGCGCGCAGCTCGAAGCCTGGGTCAAATACGCCCTCGCCAACGGCACCACGCTCCTCTACGACGCCGCCTACGAGGCCTTCATCCGCGATCCCGAGCTGCCGCGCTCGATTTATGAAATCGAAGGCGCTCGCGATTGCGCCATCGAGTTCCGCAGCTTCTCGAAAAACGGCGGCTTCACCGGCGTGCGCTGCGGCATCGTGGTCATTCCGAAAGGCCTCATGGGCAAAACGAAAGCAGGTGGCAAGCAGGCCATCCATCCGCTCTGGAGCCGTCGTCACAGCACGAAGTTCAACGGTGCCTGCTACATCGTCCAACGCGGTGCGGAGGCGATTTACAGCCCCGAGGGCAAGGCTCAGGTCAAAGCGCTCATCGAGCACTACATGGGCAATGCCGCGCTGCTCGTCGAGGCGTGCAAGAAGGCCGGGTTGCAAGTCTTTGGCGGTGTGAACGCTCCCTACGTCTGGGTCGGCTGCCCGAATGGAGTTACAAGCTGGCAGATGTTCGACAAGATGCTCAACGAGGCGAATGTCGTCATCACCCCTGGCAGCGGCTTCGGCAGCGCGGGCGAGGGCTACTTCCGCATCAGCGCCTTCAACAGTCACGCGAACGTCGAGGAAGTCTGCCGCCGCATCGCGATGATGTAGCTTCGAGTTTTCCAACTCGTTCCTGCCGGTCGCTTGCGTGGTTCGTGGGACGAACGAACTGGAAAGTTCGTTCTACGCCTCAGCGCATCGCCTCACGAAGCTGGCGGTAAAGGTTGTCCAGGTAGGCGCGCATTTGCGTAGCGCGGTTGGCCCATTCGACTTTGAGCCGTTGTTTCTTCACGTCGGCCTTGTTGGTCTCGCTTTCCCGCAGGGCGGCGCGTTGGGATTCCTCGCGGGAGAACTGCGGCCAGCTCATCTGATAATTCCTCCGGGCTTCGAGGGCTGAATTGCTGAAGTTCTTATTGGCATCGGCCTGGGCGGCGGCGTAACCGGCGTTCACTCGGGCCAGCTCACGCTGATCGAGCGCGGCGAGCAGCTTGTCGCAGTAGTCGGAGGCGAGCTTGTAGGCTTCGGGAGAGGATTTGGCGGCCTTTTTGCCCTCGTCGAGCAGGTCTTCGCGCAGGAAGGTGAGGTTCTGGCGGATGTCAGCGGGAATGGCCTCATCCAGAGGAGTAAGCGCCCATTCGGTGGCGTTGGGGCCTTGGTCCTTGATGACTTCGATGCGGGGCTGATTGGCGTCGGTTTGAACCTCTGTGAAAGATGGAGGGGAACTGCTGGCACCCGCTCCAATCACTCTCGGCGAACTGTTGCCTCCGGGTCTGGGCTCTCGTGCATAAGCATCAAATGCGGCCGCAATCCCTGCCTGGGCGGCGTTGCCCCGGTGAAGGATCATGCGGTTGGACAGCACGATGTCTTCCCCCTGCCTGAGGGTGATGCTGCCGTCCGGGGCCGACTTGTCGATGCTGCGCTGACCGAACGGATTGGCGGCGAAAAGTCCGTACGACCGGACATGCCAGCGGGTGGGATAGCGAAAACTGGACGGATGATTGAGCATGGCGACACCGACGACTTCCCCCGCCACCGGCCCGGAGTAGTCACACCAACTGGCGGCTTTGCCCCATGCAGTGTTGTTGGTGTCTCCATTGCTGTTGACGATGGTTCCGCCTTTCCCAGCATCGACCGCCATGCTTCCGGCGATCCGGATGCAAAAGCCGGCCTCCTTGGCATCGAAGACGACGACTTCCCTGCCGGAAGCCGTCAAGCGCACGTCGGAATCAATGATTCGCGCCTCCGGTCCGCCCGAGAATGTCATCCGATGCGCCATTTCGCAGACCTTGCGCCCGGCGCCATCGAGAATGTCGCAAAGATCCACGATGACCGCCTTCGCTGCATCCGCCTGCAACTCCGCATACTTTCGATGCTGAATTTTTCCCAGAGTCGGAGCGCCCTTCCCCTTGCCAGGCTTGTAGGTTGACGGTTCCTCCCACGTGTCCGCCCCTCCGATGTTCTGATGGGCAAAGTAGATGCCACGATGCTGCGGATAGTCCGTCGGCTCGCCTGAGACGCTTTTCATGGGGAAGCCCCGCGTAATTTCATGACCGCCTGGAGCGATCACGTTTTTCAGGAAGGGTTTGTTGGCCTCGTTCACCACATACTCCGCCACTGGTGCGCCAGCGTATTCGATGATGGCACCATCCCCAGGCGTGGCGCGGATTGAGAAGCCTGTGGCGGCATGAGACGAACTCCATGTCGTCCAGGTCAGAAGACAGACGTATGGCAGAAGGCTGGAGCGGGTCGGTTTCATGAGGTCTTGAGGGAAAAATGGGCAGTAAAGGACGGAGAACACGAATGCAGTCTCAGCGCATGGCTTCGCGAAGCTGGCGGTAAAGGTTGTCGAGGTAGGAGCGCATCTGCGTGGCGCGGGTGGCCCATTCGACTTTGAGCCGTTGTTTCTTCACGTCGGCCTTGTTGGTCTCGCTTTCCCGCAGGGCGGCGCGTTGGGATTCCTCGCGGGAGAACTGCGGCCAGCTCATCTGATAATTCCTCCGGGC